>Ga0213823_1000084_pt1 | contig 94847 bp, 78 predicted proteins | sample MC6MC0907MG_FD_179887 | JGI IMG/M metagenome (GOLD analysis project Ga0213823, IMG submission 179887) | Enriched soil aggregate microbial communities from Iowa State University, Ames, United States - MC6-MC0907-MG | ecosystem: Environmental > Terrestrial > Soil > Unclassified | place: USA: Iowa... | reverse complement strand
CAGGGCAATGTCGTCACGCAGGACATGATAGACCAGTTACGCCCGGGAATGACCCGCCGGCAAGTACGGTTTATCATGGGCAACCCTCTGTTGACCGACACGTTCCACGCCGATCGCTGGGATTATCTGTACAGCCTGCAACCCGGTGGCGGTGAACGCCAGCAGGAGCGCGTCAGCGTTATCTTCAACGGTAACGACCAACTGGTAAGCCTTTCCGGTGACTTCATGCCTGGCGTAAGCCGCGACGAAGCCATCCTGGGCAAGGACAGTGGCACCACCGTGACCACCCCTACTGAAAACGCCGAACAGCCAAAACCGGAAAAACCGGCCAAGCCTGGCTCTCTGCTCGATCAGATCCAGAAGGACGTCGACAACGTCGAGACCGTTCCGGTGCCAACGCCAGAACCTCTGGACACCTCGCCGCAATAATTTGTGGCGGAATAAAAAAGCCCGGCGAGTCCGGGCTTTTTGTTGCCTGTCGATTTGCTCAGGACTCTGAAGTACGAGCCCGGGCCTGCGCCGCCTTTGCCGCGCGCAGACGTCGGACCTCTTTAGGGTCAGCCAGCAGTGGGCGGTAGATTTCGATGCGATCGCCCGCCCGAACCGGCTGCTTCCCTGGGTCCGCAACCGCTTTGCCAAAGATCCCCAGCGAACAACTGTCCAGATCCAATTCTGGAAATTGCGCGCCTATCCCGGAGCCTTTCACTGCCGCACGAACAGTGGTCCCCGTTGGCACCGCAACACTGAGCAATACCTGCCGGTCGACCGCGGCATACACCACCTCGACTTCGATCATTGGCTCAAGCATGCAACTGCTTGGCCCGCTGACAAAACGCATCGACCAGGGTGTTGGCCGCCTGGTTAAACAAAGGCCCCAAGGTCGCGCGAACCAGTGGACCGGCGTAGTCGAACGACAAATCCAGGCTGATCTTGCAGGCCTTCTCGCCCAGCGGCTTGAAAATCCACACACCGTGCAACTGGTTGAACGGCCCTTCCTCCAGATTCATCTCGATCGACTGGCCCGGCACCAGGGTATTGCGCGTCACGAAATGCTGGCTGAGCCCGCCCTTGGCAACGGCCAGGCTGGCGCGCATCTGCACCTCGCTGCTCTCCAGCACCTCGGCCGACGAGCACCAGGGTAAAAACTCCGGGTAGCGCGCCACGTCGTTGACCAGGTCGTACAAAAACTGCGCCGGATAAGGCAACAGGGCCGAGCGTTGAATATGTGTCGTCATGTCAGCGTCATTTCCACAACTGGGCGGCAAACACTATAAGAATGCCGATGGGCGCCACATAGCGCATCAAAAACAGGGTCAGGGCAAAAAGCAGCGGGCTGCGAATCGACAGCTCATCACGAACCGCCTCGCGTCCCATCACCCAACCCGCGAACACCACAAAGCAGAGGCCACCCAAGGGCAACATGATCCGCGAGGTAAAGAAATCGATCACCCCGAAGAAATCCAGACCACCCGCCGCCCCCCATTGGTAGAGATGGAGAGCCCCGCCTTCGTTCACGAAAAACTTGGCCTGCTGCCAGATATTGAAGGAGAACACCGTTCCCAATCCGACGAACCAGCAGGTAAACGCCAGCCAGAATGTCACCCAGCCGCGGCGGATTCGAGTCCGCTCCACCAGGTAAGCCACCATCGGCTCCAGCAGCGAGATCGCCGAGCTCCAGGCGGCAATGGCCACCAGGACAAAAAACACCACGCCCATCAGCTGGCCGAACGCCACATTACCAAAGGCAAAAGGCAAACTGACAAACATCAGCCCCGGACCTTCACTCGGGTTCAACCCCGCGGCAAACACGATCGGGAACAGCGCCAAACCCGCCAGCAGCGAAACGAAGGTATCCAGCAGCGCCACGCCGACAATAGTGCCGGAAATGGACGAATGCTTCGGCATGTAAGCGCCGTAGATCATGATGGAACCGACACCGACGCTCAGGGAAAAGAACGCATGTCCCATGGCCGGCAACAGGCCGTCGAGCAGCTTGTCGGTGCTGAAGTCGAACATGAAATGCACGCCTTCCATGAAATGCCCGGTGGTCAGGCTGTAACCCAGCAGGATCAGCAGCATCACGAACAACAGCGGCATCATGATCCGCAGGCTGCGCTCAAGCCCGGCCACCACGCCCCTGGCGATGACCACCGCCGACAACAGCATGAACAGCGTGTGCCACAGCGTCAGCCGCCAGGGGTCGGCAATCACCGTGCCGAAATAGGCGCCGACCTGATCCGCCGTCACGCCCTGGAAATCACCACGCCCCATATCGATGATGTAGTCCAGCGACCAACCACCAACGACGCTGTAGAAGGAAAGAATCAACAAGGCCGTGATCATCCCGGCGAACGCGCCCCAGGACCACTTGGCCGAATGCCCGGCCTCCAGGGCCAGCGCCTTCAAGGCATTGGCCGGGCTTTGCCGGGCGCGACGGCCGATCAGGGTTTCCGCCAGCATCACCGGCACACCGATCAGCGCGATGCAGGCGAGAAATACCAGGACAAAGGCGCCGCCACCGTAGACGCCGACCATATATGGGAATTTCCAGATACTTCCCAGGCCCACGGCAGAACCAGTCGCAGCGAGTATGAAAACCCAGCGACTGGCCCAGCCGCCGTGGACAGAAACCTTGTCCGTCGACATCAAAAACGCGCCCAACCGAGAAAAAAGAGGGCGCATTGTCCGGGATTCACTCAACCTGCTCAAGCACGCAGCTTCACCGTAGCCGACACGCGTGCAACTGCCTATAATGCCGCCCCTATGGCTAAACAGAAGAAACACCCAACAGGGACCATCGCGCAAAATAAAAAGGCGCGTCACGATTACTTCATCGAACATCGGTTCGAGGCTGGCATGGTCCTGGCCGGCTGGGAAGTAAAGAGTCTGCGTGCGGGCAAGGCACAACTGGTCGACAGTTACGTGCTGCTCAAGGACGGCGAAGCCTGGCTGCTGGGCAGCCACTTCACGCCACTGACCACCGCCAGCACCCATGTGATCGCCGACCCCGTGCGCTCGCGCAAACTGCTGCTCAACAAGCGCGAGCTGGAGAAGCTGTTCGCGGCCGTGCAGCAGAAAGGCTATGCCTGCGTGTGCCTGTCGCTCTATTGGAGCAAGCACATGGTCAAGTGCGAGATCGCACTCGGCAAGGGCAAGAAGGAATACGACAAGCGTCATACCGAACGCGAGCGCGACTCCGATCGTGAGCTGCATCGCGCGGTGCGCAACAAGGGCAAGGAAGAGTAACGCTCTTCTGCCTTGATGCCATGATCGCGAGCCAGCTCGCTCCTACCAGGAGCGAGCTGGCCAACGATGAATCTCCCAACTAAATCCCCTTGCGCCGCTCCGCCCGGGCCACGCGCTGCACTTCCTGACGCACCTCCTCCAACACTTCCTGCACATACAGAATGTGCCGGCTGGAGACTTCGCGCGCCTGCTCGGCCCGCCCTTCGATAATCGCCTGGTACAGATCGCGGTGCTGGCTGATCAGCATGTCGCGGGTTTCGGTGCGCTGCTTGTACATGCCGCCAATGTTGGTCACCACGTTGCGCTTGAGCAGATCGAACAGTCCACGAATGGTGTGCAGCAACACGGCGTTGTGACTGGCCTCGGCAATCGCCAGGTGAAATTGCGCGTCTGCCGCGCCCTCTTCCGCCCGGCTCACATCGCCGGCCCGGGAATAGCAATCCTGCAGCTCCTCGAAGGCCGCGGTAAGCCGTTCACGATCCACCTCGGTGGCACGCAATGCTGCGTAATAGGCGCATGAGGCTTCCAGGGTGTGGCGAAACTCCAGCAAGTCGCGCTGGGCTTCAGGGTTGCTTTCCAACAACTGCAGCAGCGGATCGCTGAAGGTCGAGCCCAGCGACTCCACCACATAGTTGCCGCCACCCTGGCGACTGACCAGCAAGCCCTTGGCCGTGAGTTTCTGGATCGCCTCGCGCAACGATGGTCGCGAGACACCGAACTGTTCCGCCAACGCACGCTCCGCCGGCAGGCGCTCACCGGACTTCAGCGTGCCCTCGAGGATCATCCCCTCGAGCCGCTCGACAATATCGTCAGACAAACGGCGCTGACGAATCTGATCAAACCCCATAACTCACTCTCCACGATCCCGACCGCGCGCCGGGCTCTCTATTCTGGCCTATCGGGGCTGTGCCAGCACCTATCAGAACGCAGGTTGGCGAGCGGATCAGATGCCATCTGCACCGCACCTTCGACAAAAGTTTTAGGGCGGCAAATTGACACACCGCTCACAAGGCTTTTACCCTAGCCAACAGCGATTGTAAATTGGTCTTACCAATTAACCAAATACGCTGACCAGTGCCTGACCAACAACAATTAGGGGCCACCCCATATGCAAACCTGGCAACAGCTTTACAGCCCGCTCGGCAGCCTCGGCCTGTCCGCCCTCGCCGCCGTCATCCCGATCGTCTTCTTCTTCCTGGCTCTGGCCGTGTTCCGCCTCAAAGGACACGTCGCCGGCAGCATCACCCTGGCGCTATCGATCCTGGTGGCGATCTTCGCCTTCCAGATGCCCGCCGACATGGCGCTTGCCGCCGCCGGCTATGGATTTGCCTACGGTCTGTGGCCCATCGCCTGGATCATCGTCGCCGCCGTATTCCTCTACAAACTGACGGTCAAGAGCGGCCAGTTCGAGGTGATCCGCAGCTCCGTGCTGTCGATCACCGACGACCAGCGCCTGCAGGTGCTGCTGATCGGTTTCTGCTTCGGGGCCTTTCTCGAAGGTGCCGCCGGGTTCGGCGCGCCGGTCGCCATTACCGCCGCGCTGCTGGTGGGCCTGGGATTCAATCCGCTGTACGCCGCCGGCCTGTGCCTGATCGCCAACACCGCCCCGGTGGCCTTTGGCGCCCTGGGCATTCCGATCATCGTGGCGGGCCAGGTGACTGGCATCGACGCGTTCAAGATCGGCGCCATGACCGGCCGCCAGCTGCCGCTGCTATCGCTGTTCGTGCCGTTCTGGCTGGTGTTCATGATGGACGGCCTGCGTGGCGTCAAAGAGACCTGGCCCGCCGCGCTGGTGGCCGGCCTGAGCTTTGCCGTGACCCAGTACTTCACCTCGAACTTCATCGGCCCGGAGCTGCCGGACATCACCTCGGCCCTGGCCAGCCTGGTTTCCCTGACGCTGTTCCTCAAGGTCTGGCAACCCAAGCGTTCGTTCGCCGCGGCCACCGCCAGCGTCGGCGCCGCTGCCGTGCGCAACGGCGGTTTCGGCCAGCCGCGCACCACCCAGCCTTCGCCCTACAGCTTCGGTGAAATCTTCAAGGCCTGGTCGCCATTCCTGATCCTCACCGTGCTGGTCACTATCTGGACGCTCAAGCCGTTCAAGGCGATGTTCGCCGCCGGCGGCTCGATGTACAGCTGGGTATTCAACTTCGCGATTCCGCATCTGGACCAACTGGTGATCAAGAGCGCGCCGATCGTCGCCACCCCGACCGCGATTCCGGCGGTGTTCAAGCTCGACCCGATTTCCGCCACCGGCACAGCGATTTTCTTCTCCGCGCTGATCTCGATGCTGGTGCTGAAGATCAATTTCAAAACTGGTCTGACCACTTTGAAAGAGACCTTCTACGAACTGCGCTGGCCGATCCTCTCCATCGGCATGGTGCTGGCCTTCGCCTTTGTCACCAACTACTCCGGAATGTCCTCGACCATGGCCCTGGTGCTGGCCGGCACCGGCGCGGCGTTCCCGTTCTTCTCGCCGTTCCTCGGCTGGCTGGGGGTGTTCCTGACCGGTTCGGACACTTCCTCCAACGCCCTGTTCAGCTCGCTGCAAGCCACCACCGCGCACCAGATCGGCGTCAACGACACCCTGCTGGTAGCGGCCAACACCAGCGGTGGCGTGACCGGCAAAATGATCTCGCCACAATCGATCGCCGTGGCCTGCGCCGCCACCGGGCTGGTAGGCAAGGAATCGGACCTGTTCCGCTTCACCCTCAAGCACAGCCTATTCTTTGCCACCATCGTTGGCCTGATCACCCTGGCCCAGGCCTACTGGTTCACCGGCATGCTGGTGCACTGATCGCGACATCGAAAGAACCGGCGCCGGAGCACCCTTGCGGCGCCTGCAACTCACAACCCGGTCTGCAAGGCTGCTGAAAGCTTGCCTCTCTATATTCAGCAGCCGCCGCAGACGGATAACCGGGACTACCCGGAGACACGCCTGATGAGCGAGCTTTTTTACAACGCCGTGCCTAACGCGACCCGTGTCGCACCGCCCTTGGCCGAACCGCGCCAGTACCCCAGCGAGAAACCGTCGCGGGTCTACCTGTTCGGCACCTGTGTGGTCGACCTGTTCTATCCCGAAGCCGGGATGGATGCGATTCACCTGCTCGAGCGCGAAGGCATTCGCGTGGAGTACCCGCAAGGGCAAAGCTGCTGCGGACAACCGGCCTACACCTCGGGTTACACCGAGCAGGCGCGCACCGTGGCCCGCTCGCAACTGGCGCTGTTCGCCGGCGACTATCCGGTGGTGGTGCCGTCGGGTTCCTGCGCGGGCATGTTGCGCGAGCACTACGCGGACTTGTTCAAGGATGAGCCGCAGACCTTGAAGCAGGTGCAGGCCCTGGCCGAACGCACCTACGAGCTGGCGGAGTTCCTGTTGCACGTATGCAAGGTGCAGCTCAAGGACAGTGGCGAGCCGATCAAGGTGGCGCTGCACACCTCCTGCTCGGCACGGCGCGAGATGAACACCCACCTGCACGGTCGTGAGCTGCTGGCACAACTGGGCAACGTGGAACGGGTAGAGCACGACCACGAAAGCGAATGCTGTGGCTTTGGCGGGACTTTCAGCGTCCGAATGCCGGACATCTCCGGCGCGATGGTCGCAGACAAGACCCGCGCACTGAAGGAATCCGGCGCCCACCAGGTGCTGAGCGCCGACTGCGGCTGCTTGATGAACATCAATGGTTCGCTGGAGAAACAACGGGAAGCGCTGCGCGGCCAACACCTGGCCAGCTTCCTCTGGCAGCGTACCGGAGGTGCCCGATGAGCGCCCCGGAGCTTATTCCGACCCTGACCGTGTCGGACGATTTTCGCACCCGGGCCCACCAGGCCCTGGGTGACCGACAACTGCGAAACAACTTTCGCAGTGCCATGGATTCCCTCATGGCCAAACGTGCGGCGTCGTTCAGCGATGCCCACGAGCGCGAACACCTGCGGGCCCTGGGCAATGCGATCAAGGCCCGTGCGTTATCCAAGCTGCCCGACCTGCTCGAGCAGCTTGAACAGAACCTGACCCGCAACGGTGTGACAGTGCACTGGGCGGAAACGGTGGACGAGGCCAATGGCATCGTCCTCTCGATCATCCGGGCTCACGAGGCGCGGCAAGTGATCAAGGGCAAATCGATGGTCAGCGAAGAGATGGAGATGAACCATGTCCTCGCTGAACAAGGCATTGAATGCCTTGAGTCGGACATGGGCGAGTTCATCGTCCAGCTCGACCACGAGAAGCCTTCACACATCATTATGCCGGCGATCCACAAGAACGCCGGTCAGGTCGCGTCCTTGTTCCACGACAAACTCGGCGTGGAGTACACCAAGGACGTTGACCAACTCATTCAGATCGGTCGCAGAGTCCTGCGGCAGAAATTCTTCGAAGCGGACATCGGCGTCTCCGGCGTCAACTTCGCCGTGGCCGAGACCGGCACCCTGCTGCTGGTGGAAAACGAAGGCAACGGCCGCATGTCGACCACGGTGCCACCCGTGCACATCGCCGTCACCGGCATCGAGAAGGTCGTCGAGAACCTGCGTGACGTGGTGCCGCTGCTGTCGCTGCTGACCCGCTCGGCGCTGGGCCAGCCGATCACCACCTACGTCAACATGATCTCCGGCCCACGCAAAGAGCATGAGCTGGACGGCCCGCAGCAAGTGCACCTGGTGCTGCTCGACAACGGTCGCAGCCAGGCCTTCGCCGACAGCGAATTGCGCCAGACCCTGAACTGCATCCGCTGCGGCGCCTGCATGAACCATTGCCCGGTCTACACCCGCATCGGCGGCCACGCCTACGGCGAGGTCTACCCCGGCCCCATCGGCAAGATCATCACCCCGCACATGGTCGGCCTGGCCAAGGTGCCGGACCATCCGAGCGCGTCTTCGCTGTGTGGCGCCTGCGGCGAAGTGTGTCCGGTGAAGATCCCGATCCCGAGCCTGCTGCGCCGCCTGCGCGAAGAGAACGTCAAGGCCCCGGACAGCCCCCATCAGGTGATGCGCGGCCAGGGCAGCAAGTACTCGCGCAAGGAACGTTTTATCTGGAACGCCTGGGCCAGGCTCAACAGCTCACCCATGCTGTATCGCCTGTTCAGCCTGGCGGCCACCCGCCTGCGCGCGCTGACCCCGAGCAACGTCGGCCCCTGGACGCAAAACCACAGCGCACCGAAACCCGCCGCCCGGTCCTTGCACGACCTGGCCCGCGAGCATCTGGCCAAACAGGGAGAACGTCGATGAGCGCCAAACAGAACATCCTCGGCAAGCTGCGCAGCAGCCTGAACGGCACCACGCCGATTGTGGATAACTTCGATGAGGCACTGGTCACCGAGCCTTATACCTACACACCGGAACAACGCATCCCGCAGCTGCGCAAGCAGATGGAAGCGGTGCACACCGAAATCCATCAGACCACCGCCCAGGACTGGCCGGCGCTGCTCGCCCGTCTGCTGGGCGAACGCCAATTGCCGAGCCTGCTGATCGCCCCGACCACGCCCCACGGCCGGCGCGTCAGCCAATACTGGGCCGAGCATCCCGGGCTGCCGACGTTGAAGGCCTACGATCGGCCCGTCGAGGAATGGAAAGCCGAGCTGTTCAACGACACCCCGGCCAGCCTCACCACTACCCTCGGCGCCATCGCCGCCACCGGCAGCCTGATCCTCTGGCCGACCCGCGAAGAACCGCGGCTGATGAGCCTGGTGCCGCCGGTGCATTTCGCCCTGCTCAAGGCCAGCGAGATCCGCGACAACTTCTATCAGGTCCAGCAGGAATACGCCTGGGCCCAGGGCATGCCGACCAACGCGCTGCTGGTGTCCGGCCCGTCGAAGACTGCCGATATCGAGCAGGTCCTGGCCTACGGCGCCCACGGCCCGAAAGACCTGGTGGTGCTGATTCTGGAGGACCAATGAGTCTACCGGCGGCTTTTCTACGTGATGCCCAACAACTGATCCCCCAGGAGCGGCGTTTCGACGATCCGCTCTCCACCCTGGCCTTCGGCACCGATGCGAGTTTTTATCGGCTGATTCCGCAACTGGTGATCCGTGTCGAGTCCGAAGACGAAGTGGTGGCCCTGCTCAAACTGGCCCAGCGCGACCGCGTACCGGTGACCTTCCGCGCCGCCGGCACCAGCCTGTCGGGACAGGCCATCAGCGATTCGGTGCTGCTGGTGCTCGGCGATAACTGGAAAGGCCGCGAGATCCGCGACCAGGGCCAGCAGATCCGCCTGCAACCGGGGGTGATCGGTGCCCAGGCCAACGCCTGGCTGGCGCCGTTCGGACGCAAGATCGGCCCCGATCCGGCCTCGATCAACGCCTGCAAGATCGGCGGCATCGTCGCCAACAATGCCAGCGGCATGTGCTGCGGTACCGCGCAAAACACCTACCACACCCTGGCCGGCCTGCGCCTGGTGCTGGCCGACGGCACTCGCCTGGACACCGAAGACGCAGCCAGCGTCGCGGCCTTTCGCAGCAGCCACGGCGAACTGCTGGAACGCCTGGCCAGCCTGGGCCGCGAGACCCGCGCCAACAGTGAGCTGGCGGCGAAGATCCGCCACAAGTACCGGCTGAAAAACACCACCGGCCTGTCGCTCAATGCCCTGGTGGATTTCGATGAGCCGCTGGACATCCTCAGCCACCTGCTGGTGGGCTCCGAAGGCACCCTGGGTTTTATCAGCGCGGTGACCTACGACACGGTGATCGACCACCCGCACAAGGCTTCGGCGCTGATCGTCTTCCCGGATGTGGAAACCTGCTGCAACGCGGTGACCGTGCTGAAAAACCAACCGGTGTCCGCCGTGGAACTGCTGGACCGCCGCAGCCTGCGTTCGGTGCAGGACAAACCCGGGATGCCGGCCTTCGTCCAGCAACTGTCCGCCAATGCCTGCGCGCTGCTGATCGAGTCCCGCGCCGCGTCTTCCGCGCTGCTGCAGGAACAACTGGCGCAGATCATGGCGTCCCTCGCCGCCTTCCCGGTGGAGAAGCAGGTCGACTTCACCGAAGACCCGAAGGAAAACGCCAAGCTCTGGGCTATACGCAAGGACACCTTTCCCGCCGTCGGCGCGGTGCGCAAGACCGGCACCACGGTGATCATCGAAGACGTGACCTTCCCGGTGGAACAGCTGGCCATCGGCGTCAATCGCCTGATCGCGCTGTTCGACAAACACAGCTACGACGAAGCGATCCTGTTCGGCCATGCGCTGGAGGGCAACCTGCATTTCGTCTTCACCCAGGGCTTCAACAGCGCCGAAGAAGTGACGCGTTACCAGGCCTTCATGGATGACGTGGCGCAGCTGGTGGCGGTGGAATTCGGCGGCTCGCTCAAGGCCGAGCACGGCACCGGGCGTAACATGGCGCCCTTCGTCGAACTGGAATGGGGCAGCGATGCCTACCAGTTGATGTGGCAACTCAAGCGTCTGCTCGACCCCAACGGCATCCTCAATCCGGATGTGGTGCTCAGCGAAGACCCGCAGATCCACCTCAAGCACCTCAAGCCGCTGCCGGCGGCCGACGAGATTGTGGATAAGTGCATCGAATGCGGTTTCTGCGAACCGGTGTGCCCGTCCAAGGGGCTGACCCTGAGCCCGCGCCAGCGCATTGTGATCTGGCGTGATATCCAGGCCCGCAAGCGCGCCGGTATCGACACCACGGAACTGGAAGCGGCCTATCAATACCAGGGCATCGACACCTGCGCCGCCACCGGCCTGTGCGCCCAGCGTTGCCCAGTGGGCATCAACACCGGCGAGTTGGTGAAAAAGCTACGCAGCCAGCACGCCACACACACCAAGGCGGCCGATTGGCTCGGCTCGCACTTCGCCACCACCCTGCAGGGCGCGCGGTTCACCCTGCACGTGGCCAACGGCGCGCGGATGCTGCTGGGGGCGCCACGCCTGGCCAAGGTTTCGGCGGCGCTGAGCAAACTGTCCAAGGGCCAGGTGCCGCAATGGACCAGCGCCATGCCGCAGCCGGAACGGGCCATTCGCTTTAGCCCGGCCGTCAGCGACCAGCGGCCACGGGTGGTCTACCTGGCGGCCTGTGTATCGCGGGTCATGGGCCCGGCGGCCGGGGACAAAGAGCAAAGCTCGCTCTACGACAAGACCCGCGGCCTGCTGGAAAAAGCCGGTTACCAGGTGGTGATCCCGGACAACGTCGAAAGCCTGTGCTGCGGCCAGCCGTTCGCCTCCAAGGGCTATGCGGAACAGGCCGAGCACAAGCGCCAGGAACTGATCGGCGCCCTGCTCCACGCCAGCCGCGGTGGCCTCGACCCGATCTACTGCGACACCAGCCCCTGCACCCTGCGTCTGGTGCAAGACCTGGGTGACGTGCGCCTGGACCTGTACGACCCGGTGCGCTTCATCCGCACCCACCTGATGGACAAGCTCGAGTTCACCCCTCAGGAAGCGCCGGTCGCCGTGCACGTCACCTGCAGCACCCAGCACCTGGGCGAAAGCCAGGCGCTGATCGACCTGGCGCGGCGTTGCAGCAACAATGTGGTGATCCCGGAAGGCATCCATTGCTGCGGCTTCGCCGGCGATAAAGGTTTCACCACACCAGAGCTCAACGCTCACTCCCTGCGTAGCCTCAAGGACGCGGTACAGCATTGCAGCGAAGGCATCTCCACCAGCCGCACCTGTGAAATCGGCCTGAGCCAGCATGGCGGGATCGATTACCACGGGCTGGTCTACCTGGTGGACCGCGTGACCCAGGCTAGAACGGCTTGATCGCCATGTACCCACTGTAGGAGCGAGCTTGCTCGCGATGGACGTGAGAGCACTGCATTTACCCAGTAAATACGCGCTACCGTTAACGACCATCGCGAGCAAGCTTCGCTCCTACACAGGCATTAGGTGTTTCGCCCCTTTTTTACGTCCGCAGGGTCAGTGGTCGCGCCCCTGGGCAGAAAAATAGAACCCTGGCGAACCACCGCAGTCCACCGATCAAGTCCCCGAAAACGGGAGCTTCCTGAAACCCGGCAGTTCGTACTGATGGCCAGCAGCGCCTGGCCCTTCAGTTCAAGGAGACGCCCATGAAACGCTCTGTACTGTTAGGCCTGTTCGTCACCGCTTCGGTCCTGGCTTCCCCCAGCTTCGCCGGGAACCAGGAAGACCTGTGCCAGGTGAACCTGCAAACCATCCGTGATGCACGGACCACCATCCAGGCCGCGGACCTGCAGGCCAACATCGACGCCACCGTGCAACAAGCCCAGGCGGCCCAGGCGAAAAACACCGAGGAAGGCACCAAGGAATGCATCGCCCTGACCACCCGCGCGATCCAGACCATCCAGAACAGCGCCAAGGGTGAAGGCGGCGGCTAACGGGCCCCGCCTTCGGGATGGCCTTGCGGGCCATTTTGGCGTAGACTCTACAAACCTGCTGGTAATGCACAGCAGGTTCGGGGCCGTTTAGGATTCGACGCCGGTTGCGAAACTTTAGGTGCATGCCGAGTTGGTAACAGAACTCGTAAATCCACTGTTGCAACTTCCTATAGTTGCCAATGACGAAACCTACGGGGAATACGCTCTCGCTGCGTAAGCGGCGCTAGCCTTCCTTCTGGTACCTTCGGGTCCAGCAATCATCAGGGGATGTCTGTAAACCCGAAATGATTGTCATACAGAACAGAATCGCCGTGCAGTACGTTGTGGACGAAGCGGCTAAAACTTACACAACTCGCCCAAAGCACCCTGCCCGTCGGGTCGCTGAGGGTTAACTCAATAGACACGGCTACGCATGTAGTACCGACAGCGGAGTACTGGCGGACGGGGGTTCAAATCCCCCCGGCTCCACCAATCAAAAAAAAGACGTCTTCGGACGTCTTTTTTTGTGCCTGAAGCCTAGTAAATATCTTTCAGCGTCATCACGATCCGATAGCATCCAGCACAATCCATGAGATTCGAAGAACAGGATCAATATGGGCCTCTGGACCTTCCCCACAAGGTTTCATTGCAGCAAGCACGCAAGAGAACCGTTGAGGCACGTGGAACTCCTCACCCACGACATTGATCCCGAAGAAAAACGGGACGCCGCGGAGCGAACCAAGAAAGCGGCGACCGAGCACATCTTCCAGAACGAGGCGACGGCCTGGGCCGGGCTTCGGTGTCAGGAGGCAAAGGGGCGGCGGTCGCCTCAAGCACTGTTTTACTCACCCAGCCTTCGCCAACTCTTGGTCCACTGGAGCACTTTACCCTCATGATCTTTTTCGGTGGGGCGGAAAACCCTGATATAACGCACACCTTCCAGTTCGACCTCATCCCGACTGCGGGCGAAGGGGAACTTCTCGTCCAGCGCCTGCCAGGCTTTTTCTTCTTCCGTCAGTGGCAGCAATCCAAGCGCTTTCAATCTCCCCTCGATTAGAAGCACTCTATCCTGGCGTCTTTGCAATTCGTCCTGAATGCTTTTCTCGGACAACCGCCCCATGGAGGCCTTGAGGTATTCGAGAAGCTCTTCTCTGGCCCATCCCAAGTCGAATTCGGAGAACTCGCTCGTATAGTTCTCGCGCTCCAGGATATCCAGCCCTTCCCGCTCCGAGAGCACATTCTGGTTGATCAGCGCATATGCATAAGCCCCTGTAGGGCATATTCCGCCCTTGTTAGTGGCGATGCAGTACAGGCTGATGGTGTTCAGCCGGCCGGGATAGAAGAAGCCGAAGAGTTCATCGAACTCTTCCTGGCTAAGCACTTCCATGTGACTGGAGCACAGTCCGGCGCCCTCGGGAAAATCGACTTCGGTGATATAGCCTTTCTCACTCAGCGCCCCCACCAAGGCAGAGAAATCGATATCCCCCGTATGGACTCTGAACTTGAGATAACCAGAAAAATTGAAATCATCAGGATACATCCGCCCTCCCGGTCTCTTCGGTTGAGACCCCTACACAAAAATGAGATATCTTAAGCCACCGTTGTCAATGCAGTAACGATGGCCTTTTTTCTACAGGCCCCTTTCAACTTCAAGGTTGAAGTTTCAATAAGTTTGGGTGACTTCGTTTTTGTCGTCCAGATCATTAGAACCACTGTACCCGCCCCCCATAAAGTCCGAAGGCGACACAAACCTCACTTGAGTCGAGTGTCCCCGCCGGGATAGTTATGAACAGTCACTCCACCGATCGCCCAATCGCTTATATACACCCGCGAAATTAAATAATTGAGCAGTACGGAGGTGTAGCGCTGAGAGGTAAATAGGGAAAGTTCCAAAAGGCACTCCCGCCCTCTATAGGTGGTAATTCGAGCCCCGCGTCTCCGTTATATATGACTCGTTTTCAGTAGCTGGTTATTAAGCCATAGAACCTGCAGACTCTTTCGTCCTGCTCAGCGCAACCAGTCAATACAGTTACGGTGGTAATTCTCCTAAGTTGCGGTGCTGAAGTTAGAATGAGACTTTACAAATGAGTGCTAGCGGCCCCTCTTTCTCTGAGTACGCCGCTAAGCACTGTGAACTAGGCCATAGGAGAAACTACAACCCCATCCTCTTCCGAATTGTAGTTGCTAATCCCCCAAATTCAGCTTTTGCCTCATCAATCTGATCGTTATAACCAGAATTGACATGCCCTCTCAGCTTCCCGATGGCTAACCCAGAGTCCTGCGCCTGGGGCGCCAAGCTGTGGAAGTTTTTTATTGAGGAAAGCTTGTTGTTCGGGGCAAATGGGACTAAAGCAGCATCTATCGCGCCCAAGACATCAATAACCCGATGCTTAACACGAGGTGCAATCTTTCCTTCCCAGTATTCGTGCGGACGTGTGGAGTTTCTGCCTGAGGAAACCTTGTAAGCTGAAGTTACATACCCGAGGTAGGTAGGGGAACCACGCAGTAGGGTCTCACGCATCTCAGGTGTCGCTAGACCGCAAATGGTTTTCCAGTCATCAATCCAACGCCCCAAAGCCCTTCCGACTGTCGTAAGTGCGCGAAGAGAGAACAAATCTGCAGCGACTGGAGTTGTGAAGTAGTCACAATCCAAAATTACCGCTCTGTTCAGTGGGCCGACGTTTGGGCCAATATCATACATAATAATATCGACTTCATACCTCTCTCCCATCTCTCTAACAGCCCTAGAAAGCGCACACATTACATCATAATCACGCTCTTTTCGGGCAAACGACCCAGTCCATGCGGCTGGGAGCTCTTCCTCGTAATCGGCAAGAAGCACGTCCCCTGGGCACAAAAATAGCCCCTGCCTGATCTCATACGCGTCAACCGGCTTTATAGGCCCTTTCCCGTCCACAACTGGCTTGATCGCCGACCAGATTGTGCCGCCGTTCACATCGTCTGACTCACCGAGAAGCTCGTCTAGCACCTTCTCTTCCAAATAGAAGGAGGTCAAGTTGCATTGGGGGTCCGCATCAATCATCAATACGCGAAGCCCCCCATCTACTAATGCGTCAGCGACGTTGACTGTAAGCGTGGTCTTACCAACACCACCCTTGTGATTGAAAAAGCTAAGTGTTTGCATAATCCCCATCCGTTGTTGGACCTGCACATAGGCTAGCATCAAGATTGGCAAAAATACGCTGTGTAAACGCTAACGTGTGGCGTATCTGATGCCAGCAAACAACCAGAATTCTGTATCCCCGCCTGTATCCCAGCCAAGATGAAAAAAATTAAAATCGATAAAAATCAGTGTTTTAAAACTCAACTCCAAACAGCCACGGCACGAAGTAAAATAACGCCCGTCTTGTGCAGGCTTTATCGTTTCTGGCCTTCAGCAGATATCCCCTCCACCCCGACAGGCCCACCTTAAGACATACAAGCGAGCTTGTTCGCGATCCTTCACATCTGAACTCACACATCTACCAAACACTCAAAACAGCACCTCCAAATCCACCCCCTCCGCCATCGCCCTATTCCCCGCATCCCCCGGATGCAAGTGATCTCCCGAGTCGATCAACGGCAACAACCGGGTCGGATGCCGCGGATCGCGGGTCAGTTGGTCAAAGTCGATCACCGCATCAAATGCCCGGCTGCTGCGTATCCATTGGTTGAGCGCCTGGCGCAGTTGTTCCTTTTGTGGGCTGTGGTAGTGCTCGATGATGCTGCCTTCCAGCGCGCCTTCGAAGGGCAATAGCGTGGTGCCGATGATGCGCAGGTTGTGGCGATGCGCCTGGTCGATCAGTTGCCGGTAGCCGGCGATCAGCTTGTCCAGCGACGGCAGGGGCGCGTTCGGGGCGAAGACGGTGCCCGGCCAGCTGATGTCGTTGATCCCCAGCATCAGCACCACGCTTTTCACCCCGGGTTTGCTCAGCACGTCGCGCTCGAAACGTGCCCGTGCGCTGGCGCCCATGCCATCTTCGAGCAGGCGCGCGCCGGATATGCCGCCGTTGAGCACGGCGATGTTTTCGGCTGCCAGGCGCTGGGCGAGGAAGTCCGGCCAGCGGCGGTTGCTGTCCAGGGTCGAACCGTTGCCGTCGGTAATGGAATCGCCGAGCACCACCAGCGCCCGGCTGTCGGGCGCGGCGTCCACCAGGATGTCGCTGAGGAACAGCCGCGCTTCCACTTGCCGCTCACCCGCTAACTGCTGAGTGTCGACGTGATTGCCCGCAGCGATAAACGCGGTTTGCTTGCCGTCCCAGTGGAAGGTGGTCAGCGGCGTGGGCTGCGGCAGGTACAGCGAGACAACCAGCTCACCAAGGGCCGGCACCGCCAACGCCACCGGGTCGCTGGTGCGGGTTTCATCTGGTGGGATGCTGACCTGTTCCTTGCCACCAAACGTCAGGATGTGCCCGGAGCCGGCGCGAACGGACTCCCCCTCCTCCATGGCCGCGACCCGCGCCGCGCCAATCAGCAGCGGCTGCTGGCCGTATTCGTTGGAAAGCACCACCCGCACCCGGCTGCCACCGACGCTGACGCGCAGCTTCTGCTGGATGGTGCTGTCGGCCAGGGTTTCGGGAATCCGCGTGGGCAGCGGCAACTCGTTGCCCCAGGTCGGTTGCGGACTGGCCATCCAGGTGGTGAGCCAGTTGTCCTGGGCCAGGGCAGGGCCTGCGGCGAGCAGTGCCGTGACTATCAGCGGCAGGGAAAATCTTGAGTGCAGGGCTTTCATCCGGGTAGCTCCTTGAGGCCGTAAGGCTGAGGCGAGCCAGATTGCTCCATTCGAAATAACCGTGATAGAAGGCATAACTTCATACAGCCCATTCCGGTATCGAATACCCATGGACAGCCTCAAAGCGATGCATTGCTTCGTCCGCGCCGTCGAGCTGGGCAGCCTGTCGTCGGCCGCCCGGGAGCTGGGCAGCACTCAACCCACCGTCAGCAAGCTGGTGGCGGCCCTGGAACAGCAGTTGGGCACCCGCCTGCTCATCCGCGGTACCAGCGGGCTGACGCCCACCGAACAGGGCAAGCGTTTCTACGAGCGGGCAAAAGCCGTGCTGGAGGAATACAGCGAAGCGGTGGCCGAGGTGCGCGGCCTGACCGAGCGCCCCGAGGGCGTGCTGCGGGTCAATGTGCCGGTGAGCCTCGGCGTGCTGCACCTCAATGCCTTGCTGCTGGCGTTCATGGCGCAATACCCGGACATCGAGGTGGAGCTGATCCTCAATGATCGCTTCGTCGACCTCACCGAGGAAAACGTCGATCTGGCCCTGCGCCTGGGCGGTGACTTGCCGCCCAACGCCATCGCCCGGCGCATCGCCACGTCGCCGCGCTACCTGGTGGCGGCCCCGGAGTACCTGCGCCAGCATGCGCCCTTGAACAGCCCGACCGACCTGGGCGAGCACAACTTCCTGCGCTTCGCCTGGCTGGCGGCGGGCGACCGCCTGGAGCTGAGCGGCCCGAGCGGCGAGAAGGTCAGCGTCACCCCCCAAGGGCGCTACCGGAGCAACAGCTCGTTGGCCATCCGTGACGGCGTGCTGCAGGGCGCCGGGCTCTGTGTCACCCCGGCCTGGCTGGTCAGCGACCTGCTGGACAGCGGGCAACTGGTGCGGGTCCTGCCCGACTGGAGCGGGCCAGCCAACGAGGCGTTCCTGATCTACCCCGAGCGTCGCTACCGGCCCCTGCGCGTGCGTTTGCTCATGGAGTACCTGGCCGAGCGGGTGGCGCGGTTGCCGGGCTTCACTCCCTGAACCCAGGGCCAGCGCGTTGCCTGCCATGGACACGATCAATGGCCATTACGATCCCCTTTTGGCCAACCCCGTGCTGTGAATCCCAGGGGCCGTCGGCAAGAATCGAACCCGGACCACTGACTCGATGGCCCAGGCTGTCACCAGAACCGCCCTTGTGAACCTTGACCCTCTTTGTCCTTTGCCTTTCAAGGACCGCCTGCCGCGTACAGAACATAAAAACCATCGCCACGCTGGGGAAACCATTCATGGCCACTATGAAACGCATACTGAGTGCCACCGTTTGTGGGCTGTCGCTGCTGGCCGGCGCGGCACAGGCCGAGCAGCGTGAGCTGCGGGTGTACAACTGGGCCGACTACATCCTGCCGTCGGTGCCCAAGGACTTCGCCAAGAACAGCGACATCAAGGTGACCTGGGACACCTTCGACACCAACGAATCCCTCGAAGCCAAGCTGCTGACCGGCAACTCGGGCTACGACCTGGTGGTGCCGTCGAACCAGTTCCTCGACACCCAGATCAAGGCCGGGGTGTTCCAGAAGCTCGACAAGTCCAAGCTGCCCAACTGGAAGCACCTGGACCCCGAGCTGCTCAAGCTGCTGGACCGCAACGACCCGGGCAACCAGTACGGCGTGCCCTACATGTACGGCACGGTGCTGATCGGCTTCAACCCGGCCAAGGTCAAGGCGGCGCTGGGCGACAATGCGCCGGTGGACAGCTGGGATCTGGTGTTCAAGCCGGAGAACATGGAGAAGCTCAAATCCTGCGGCGTGGCCATGCTCGACTCGCCGCTGGAAATCCTGCCGCTGGCCCTGCACTACCTGGGCCTGGACCCCAACAGCCAGAACCCGCAGGACTATGAAAAAGCCAAGGATCTGATGCTGAAGATCCGCCCCTACGTCACCTACTTCAACTCGGCCAAATACATGACCGATATCGCCAACGGCGACATCTGCGTGGCCATCGGTTACTCCGGCAGCTTCTACCAGTTCGGCAATCGCGCCAAAGAGGCCGGCAACGGCGTGGTGGTGGACTGGCGCCTGCCCAAGGAAGGCGCGCCGATCTGGTTCGACACCTTCGCCATTCCCAAGAGCGCGAAGAATGTCGCCGAGGCCCATGAGTTCCTCAACACCCTGCTGGACCCGAAAGTCATCGCGCCCATCAGTGATTTCCTCGGTTACCCGAACGCCAACAAGGATTCGATTGCGTTGATCAACAAGGAGATCACCGGCAATACCGACCTGACGCCAACCCCCGAAGCCCTGAAAAAGCTCTATGTAGTGCAGCCGCTGCCGCAAAAGCTGGAACGCGTGCGCACCCGGGTCTGGACCAGTATCAAGTCGGATAAATAATCCGCCCCTCAGGCAGCCCCACCCTGGGGCTGCCTGGCCTTCACTTCAGCTCGAACACCAGGCAGGGATTGTCATTCAAGCGCCCCTCGAACACCGGGGTCGCCTGCTCCAGCGCAGTTCCCGCCAACAATGCCCGATCCTTGCGCGCCAGAATCACCCAGGCCGGACGCGGCAGCGACGCCAGCGGCGCCAGATCGTCCTTGCCGATAAACCGCGGCTGCTCGTCGTGGTCCAGGTTCATCATGTAGCGCACCGCCCAGGTGTCTTTGCCCAGGTTGAGAAACACCAGGGTGCCGCGGTCCTCCCCACGCAGTTGCTCGACCTGCTCGACAAAACCCCGGGTGGCGAATTGCAGGTCCTTGGCCGGCTCGATCACCTTCACCAGCAGCCACCACTGCGCCGCCAGGGCCAACAGGCTGAGCAGCACCAGGCGCCGCGCCGGCGCATTGCGAGTGATTTGCCAGACATGCAGCGCCAGCACCTGCAAGCCGAAAAACACCGAAATCATCAGCGGCAATGACAGCGCCGGCCAGTAACCATGCTTCTGCCAACTGTGCCGGCAGACCAGCAGCACCACGGCGCACAAGCCCGGCAACAGCACCACCAGGCCGAGATAAAACCAGCGCACCCTGAGCAGCCAGCGCTGCGGGTGGAGCAGGCCGTAAGCCGCGACCGCCGCGAACATCGGCACCATGGGCAGGATGTAATAGGCACGCTTGAAGTGCGGCGCCGACAAGCCGAGCAGGATCATCAATCCACAGGCACCCAGGCGCGCCAGCAGTTGCAGCTTGTCGTCGGAGTGCCGCATGGACCATTGCCGGCGCAGGACGAACAGTGTCGCCAGCGCCAGCGGCACCACCGGGAAGTACCGGTAGAGGCTGAGCTGAAAGTAGAAATACAGCGGCTCGCCGCTTTCATCGAGGCGCCCGCCCACCTGCATCTGGTAGACCTGCCGGGCGAAGGCTTCGCCGCCACTGAACTGCGCCAGTTGCATCAACGCCCACCAGCAAGCGGCCAGCAGGATCAGGCCGATCAGCCCATGGACGAGTACCTTGCTCAACAGCCGCCAGCCGTCGTCCGGTGCCCGGCAAATACTCAATGCCCAGTAGGTGCAGGCCACGCCGCAGACCTCGATCAGCCCCAAGGGGCCGCGGATGGCGAAGGCGATGACGAACAGCGGAAAAATCGCGTACTGGCGCCATTTAGAACCCAACTGCTCGCCGCTGTGCAGCAGGTAAAAACAGCCCAGGCACAGCAACGAGACCATCTGGTCCAGGCATACCGAGCGCGACTTCTCCAGCCACTGGGTGGTCAGCGCCGTGAGCAGCACCGCCAGCAGCGCCCAAGTGCGGTCGAACGGCACCAGCAGGCGGTACAGCAGCGCCAGCACCCCGGCCGAGGCCAGCGCCGTGGGCAGGATATTGGCCAATTGGTTGGGCGCACCGAACAGCTGGGCAAAGCCATAGCTGAACAAGGTGGCGGTGCCCGGATAGTCCGGATAAGGCTCGCCATAGGTGGTGGGAAACAGGCTCGCGCCGTGGCGGAACATCTCCTGCAAAAACAACCACCAGCGCCCATCGAAGCCTTGCGCCGGCTGGTCCCAGATGCCGAACGTGAACAGCAGCAGGGCCAACAGGAAAATTGCCGAAGACTCCACGCCAAAACGTTGCTGCTGACTCATCATCGACCCGCCAGGTTGATCGCCGCTTAGTGGGCGTGACGGCAAGCATGTTGCGGGAACAAGTGCTGAACGATCGCTGAACGTTTATCAGGATTCATCGAACCCTCGACAGCGGACAAAAAAACGGCCCGACGGGATCGCCGCCAGGCCGTATTCGAGTCATTGCGCAAGTTACAGAAAGACCGCCGAGAGCATGCCCAGCGCACCCAGGCAACAGCCGATCAAGGTGCCGCGTCCCGGCAACTCACGGAACACCGACCAGATCACCAGCGGTTCGAGCAGCAACAGCGAGGTCACCGACACCACCGTGATCATCCAGATATCGCCGACCACCAAATAGCCCAGCCAATAGGCGCCAATCAGGCAGATACCGGCGAAACACATGATCAGTACAGGCAACGCCAGATCCGGCCATGACGTGTTGCCCGTATGCGCCAGGCGGGCGGCGACCACTTCGCTGTAGATCGCGCAAAACTCGCCCAGCACCATCAGCCCTACAGCAGAAACTCCGAGTAATTCTTTGGACATATGACAAACCCCTTGGTATTGAGAGCCAGATTTTTCAGCTCCCAGGCAGCAATGGCTCCGCTGACGGAGCCGCCATGACGATGCCGAGGGGTTTGCTCTAATTCAGTGACAGTAAGGAACCTGAACATGTCCATCTCCTGCGTGGTGGGTGGTACGGGCGCCCGCGAACGCCATGGGCGATTGCGGGCCGCTCTCTGTATAGGGTATTTCCGAGGCGGCCGACACTCGTTTTTTTGTAGAGTTTTTGTGTGTTGTCGCGATGACAGCAAGCCTTTGTCCTCCTTATGTCGAGATACTTTCATGGCCCTCCTTGAACTCCACAGCGCCCGCCTCGACCTGGTCGTGCTGAGCCCGGCCCAGGCCGAACTCGAAAGCGCCTATCACCTGGACAACCAGCAACACCTGGCGCCCTGGTCGCCGTTGCGTCCCGCCGACTACTACAGCACCGAACAGGTACGCCTGCGCCTGGAACAGCAGGCGGTCGCCTATGGTTTTGGCAATGCCGTGCATTTCGCCCTGCTGGAAAAGGCCAGCGGCCAGATGATCGGCACGTGCAATTTCACCGGGATCATGCGCGGGGCGTTCCAAGCCTGTTACCTGGGTTATTCCCTTGCCGCGGCCCATCAGGGCCGGGGATTGATGCACGAGGCGCTGCAGACCGCCATCGGCCATATGTTCGACGAACTGAAGCTGCACCGGATCATGGCCAACTACATCCCCGACAACCAGCGCAGTGCCGCATTGCTGGAACGCCTGGGGTTCGAGCGCGAAGGTTATGCCAGAGCCTACCTGCAGATCGCCGGGCGCTGGCAGGATCATGTGCTCACCGCGCGGGTCAACGACACCCTGATGTGACTGGCGCTACTCGGCCCGGAAGTTCCAGACGATCTCCACCACCCGCACGGCCAATATCAGGCCACGTAGCTGGCATCCGTGATGTTGTTCACTGTCTGCGCAACAGTAGTAGGGTCCGCACCTGCCACACTGAAACCGACCGTAGCAATGTTCCCTAGCAAAGAGCATTGCTTCGCACTACCAACCGTAGCAATGGACGCCCCCGATGCAGACGGAATATTGAATGAGTTCATGGCGAAACGTGTGGAACTTGGATTGTTGACCAACAGTGAACCATTGGCTCTTGCAGTTGGGTTGTTCACGCTATTGTCGAAGAACTCAGAGAAGCCAAGACCTGCGATCGTTCCAAAGTAGAATGACCACTCCGTGACATTCAGCGTATTGCCCCTGGCTCTCAATCCCTTCCACGAAGCAGTGCCGACACCCGCTACAGCAGAAGTGGCGGTTATATCGTTATTGAGCAGATCGATATTTGTAACGGCCGCGCCTATCTGAACCCCGGTATTGATAGAGGTAATATTATTGCCAATAAATCTGCCACGTGAGGTTTGCCAGTCAATACCAATGGATCCACCTGTGAGACTGTTACCCTCGATCAAGGGTGGCTGTTTTGGCGTATTGAGCTGGGACCTGATGCCGATGGCATTTGTGGAAAGCATCTTCAAGATGTTTTTCGAAATGATGATCTGACCGTCGTGTGCAAAACCAGTTACCGAACCGATGCTTATCGCAACGGTAAAGGAGCCTTGCAGATTATTGGAGGTCGCTATGAGCCTTTCAGTATGGCTGTTGAAGAAAATTCCCAGCTGCTGTATCCCTGTCACGTTATTCCCGTAAATCAGACAGTCACTACTCGCAACGATGCTGGGGTCCGTAACCAACGGTCCCCCATTCAGATTGATGTTCGACGATTCAACCTTGCAGAAGTGCAGGACATTACTACCGGTATTGTTGTTGATGACTCCTCCACGAGAACCCTGAGAGAAGTCTATGCAGAAGCCACCAGCACAGGACTCAAAGTTGTTGCTCGTGGCCCTGGGTCGATAACAGTTGGTAGCGACCATACCGTGAACGGTGATACTTCGAAGATCGCAGTTCTCCATCCAGATATTGGAGCAGTACTTGGACCCTTCAGGATCCAGGGCATATTGTCGACCACCGAGAAGACCGATCAACTGGCCGTCCAGAATGCAGTTTTGCAGCCCGACATTATCAACCGATCCATCAGCAACCGGATCGACAATGACCGCAGAATACCCCCCCGTGAATTTGACGCCTGAGATCACAATATTCCTGGCGTTGACCACCCTCGAAAACGCCTGCTTGGTCGTGCTGCCCCAGATCAGTTCCGAGCTCTCACCTTCTCCCGTTATGTTCTGACCACTGCTCAGCGTCAGACCGGACGTCCGGTTCGGCTCGTTGCCTCCTGGATAGGAAGTGGTCGGCCCGATAGGCGCCACCTTGTATCGCCCAGCCGGAATATGCACCGGCAGCCCAGTGCTGAAACAAGCCAGATATCCAGCAGTATCGTCCGTGACGGCGTCACCCTTGCAGCCAAACTGCTTCAGGGTATAGGGCGTGGTCTGGCAGAGCTTCCAGCGAAGCGTGAGGTCATCGCCAATAATCACGCTGCCTTTGTTGTCCGGCGTAGTGGTGTCGTTCGGGTCCTGGCGATAGGTACCTCCGCCACCATCCCCCGCGGTGTAGTACCCCAGTACAAACACCACTTCACTCCCCGCTGCGGGAAGTGCCTTCAGGGCTGAAATATTGTCGACAACCCGGCTCGTACCACCCACATCGTTAATGTTTTCCAGCATGTCCTTTGCTCCTTCTTAATGAGATTCTGCTTGTTTGCGAAGGGCAAAACCAAGCACAAATACTGTGTTTATATACAGTAATCGTACCCATCAAAAATAAGCAACCCCCTCAATCGATACAAAAAGATCGGCATCACAATTCGGTGATCAAAAACAAAATAAATTCTTTATTTATCAAAAAGTTAAACACATAAAGTCACGTCTTGAACGCCAAGGCTCAATTGAACAACCAGCCCCACATTACTGAGGTGTTTGAACTCGAGCGTGAAGGTTATGCCAGGGCCTATCTGCAAATCGCCGGGCGCTGGCAGGATCATGTGCTCACCGCGCGGGTCAACGACGCCCTGATGTGACTGGCGCTACTCGGCCCGGAAGTTCCAGACGATCTCCACCACCCGCACCGCCAATATCAGGTACACCAGGAACAGCGCGACCTGCAGCAGCCGGTGATAAGGCAGCCTGGCCAGCCGGCGCAGGCCGTCGCTGACATTGAGCAGCATCAGCAGCGCCGACACCCCGATCAGCCCCCAGCCGGTCAGGCTGGAGCCGAACAGGCCCAGGAACAGGTGGTGGTCGCTGTGCAGCGCATTGGTCCCGGCGGCGAACAGCAAGGCGCAGACCAGCAGGTTCTTGACGTTGTCGAAGACCCGCGTGTTCAGGTCGCCGTCCAGCAGGTCCAGATACTTTCGCCACAGTTTGCGCATGTTCAAGGCACCTGTTCAGCCGTAGGAAAGAAAGACACCCAGGGCGTTTTCAAAGATCAATCACCCGCCGGGCGCACCTCCCAGCGTAGTGACGATTGCCGCAACCTGCTTGCGCTCCGCGGCCCGCCTCAGACCCGCAGGCGCACGGTCTCGAACAAGGCCCGGTCCTCTTTGCGCGCCGAGCGCGCATGTCGGCGGATCACCTGCAGCAGGCAATCGGTGAAACACAGCGCCGGGTTGCTCAGGGCGACGTTGCAGCGGGTGACGATACTCAGGTGCCGGGGTTCGAACTGCTCCTCCAACTGCAATGACACCAGGCGCCCGAGGAACGGCGGGGCGGTGCTCATGATGGTCGGCCCCCAGGTACACATGTCGGCGTGCTCGACCATCATTTGCAGGATCGCCAGGGAATGGGCGCGGACGATGCGGCGTTCATCGATCTGCGCGCCGTGGCGCCAGAACAGGTCCTGCATCAGCGCGTCGTGGCCATCCGGGGCGTAGTTCAGAGTCCATTGCTGATCGAGCAGCTCATGGATCGAGCGGGCGTCCTGCCGGGCATGGCCCTGGCGCACCAATACCGAGGTCTGATAGTCCAGCAGGGTCTCGCAGGAAAAGTCCTGGGGCGCCTGGGACGGGTGCAACTGGCCGATGGCGAAGTCCATGCTGCCGTCGCGCAGCAGCGGCTGGGCCACCGCCATCAGGCTTTCGAACAGCTCCAGGCGCACCTGCGGCATACGCTGGCGAAACTCCAGCACCACCTCGGGCAACAGGGTCAGGGCGATCCACGGCGTGACCCCGACACACAGGCGGCCGCTGTTCTTGCCGCGCAACTGGTCCAGTTCGGCCTGGGCATGCTCCAGTTGCTTGAGCACCAGCCGGGCGTGGGTCAGCAGCACCTTGCCGTACTCGGTGAAGTTCAGGCCGCTGGGGGTGCGGACGAACAGCGGCAGCTGCTGGGCGGTTTCCAGCTCGCGCAGCGCCTTGGTCACGGCCGCCTGGGACAGGTTCAGCGAACGCGCGGCGCCGCGGATGCTGCCGGTCTCGGCGCTGGCGATCAAGGCTTGGAGTTGATGCAATTTCATCGGCGTGCCCAGGTGACAACTTCAGGTTGTCATCATAACCAAACTGAGCCTCCCCGACAGGCCGCCCGATGCCTAAGATCAGCCCGACAGCGCCTCGACGATTCGCCCGACGGGTCCGAGCTGGCGAGCGACCCTGGCCGAGGAGCCCCACCATGAACGCCCGTTACGTGCTACCCGAAATAGCCGAGCAGCAGAACGCGATGATCGCCCTGCGCCGCAGGATCCACGCCCATCCCGAACTGGGTTTCGAAGAGTTCGTCACCAGCGAACTGGTGGCCGGGCAACTGCGCGAATGGGGTTATGAAGTCAGCACCGGCGTCGGCCGCACCGGCGTGGTGGCCACCCTGAAGAATGGCCAGGGCCGCGCGCTCGGCCTGCGGGCCGACATGGACGCCCTGCCGATCCAGGAAACCAGCGGCGTGCCCCATGCCAGCCGGATCGACGGGGTGATGCATGCCTGCGGCCACGACGGGCATACCGCCACCCTGCTGGCGGCGGCGCACTACCTGGCGCGCTCGCGCAACTTCAAGGGCACCCTGCAGCTGATTTTCCAGCCCGCCGAAGAAGGCCTGGGCGGCGCCCGGGCGATGCTCGATGACGGCCTGTTCGAGCGTTTCCCCTGCGACGCGGTGTTCGCGATGCACAACGTGCCGGGCCATCCGACCGGGCATCTGGGCTTCTACAGCGGCCCGTTCATGGCCTCGGCCGACACCGTGAGCGTGAAGATCATCGGCCATGGCGGGCATGGCGCGGTGCCGCACAAGGCAGTCGACCCGGTGCTGGTCTGTGCCTCGATCGTGGTCGCCCTGCAAAGCATCGTCGCGCGTAATATCAACCCCCAGGACACGGCCATCGTCAGCGTCGGCGCGATCCACTCCGGGACCGTCTCCAACGTGATCCCCGCTTCGGCCGACATGAGCATCAGCGTGCGCGCCCTGACGCCCGAGGTGCGCCAGTTGCTCGAACGACGCATCACCGAGCTGGTACACGGCCAGGCCGCGAGCTTTGGCGCCCAGGCGCAGATCGACTATCAGCACTGCCATCCGGTGCTGATCAACCACCCCGAGGAAACCGCCCTGGCCCGGGAAGTGGCCCGCGAGTGGCTGGGCGACGAACAGTTGATCCACGACCTCAAGCCGTTCACCGCCAGCGAAGACTTCGCCTTCATGCTCGAACGCTGCCCCGGCAGCTACCTGGTGATCGGCAATGGCCAGGGCGAAGGCAGCTGTCTGCTGCACAACCCGGGTTACGACTTCAACGACCACTGCCTGCCCATCGGCGCGACCTATTGGGTCAAGCTGGCCGAGCGTTTTCTTGGCTGAGTGGGCAGGTAGCGACAAAAGGCTGTAGCAGTGTCATCACTGACGTAGCCGGCGATTAACCGAGGAAAAAACAATGAAAAAAACGATCGCTGCGGTTTCATGGGTGCTGTTGTCGATGTCGGCCAGCGCCGGCGCGGCCGACTGGTCGGGCAAGGTACTGAAGCTGGGCGTGGACCCAACCTACCCGCCCCTGGAATACAAAGACCCCGACGGCAAGCTGAGCGGCTTTGGCATCGACATCGCCGAAGCCCTGTGCGCCGAGCTGAAGGCCCGCTGCGTGTGGGTCGAAAGCAGCTGGGACGGGATGATCCCCGCCCTGCTGGCGCGCAAGTTCGACGCCATCGCCTCGTCGATGACCGTCACCCCCAAGCGCATGACCCGCATCGCCTTCACCGACAAGATCTCCAACGCCCCCGCGCGGCTGATCGCCAAGCGCGGCGCGGGCCTGGTGCCGACCCTCGACTCGCTCAAGGGCAAGCGGGTCGGCGTCGAACAGGGCTCGGCCCAGGAGGCCTACGCCAAGGCCAAGTGGGGCGCCCAAGGGGTGCAGATTCTCTCCTACCAGAGCCAGGACCAGGTGTACGCCGACCTGATCGTCGGGCGCCTCGACGCCTCGTTGCAGTCGTCGATCCAGGCCAGCTACGGCTTCCTGTCCAAACCCATGGGCAAGGATTTCGAGTTCGCCGGCGACACCCTCAGCGACCCGGGCTTTTTCGGTGTCGGCGACGGCATCGGCCTGCGCAAGGACGATGTGGAACTGCGCGAGGACCTGAACAAGGCGCTGGCGACCATCCTGGCCAACGGCACCTACGCCAGGATCAACCGCAAATACTTCGACTTCGACATCTACGGCGGGCCCTGACCGCGACCGCGCAACGCCAGGCGCGACGCCCGCCGCGACCACGGCCGCGTCGCCGCCTTTTTCAGCTCACTCTAATAACAACAAGGGGCGTGAAATGCTTCTGGAAGGTTTTGGCCCGCAGATTCTGCAGGGCACCCTGACCACCCTCAAACTGGCCCTGTCGTCACTGCTGCTGGCGGTGCTGCTGGGCCTGCTCGGCGCCAGCGCCAAGGCCTCTGGCAACCGTGGCCTGCAAGCGCTCGCCGGCGGCTACACCACGCTGATCCGCAGCATGCCCGACCTGGTGATCATGCTGTTGTTGTTCTTCAGCCTGCAGATGCTGCTCAACCAGTTAACCGACTGGCTGCAGATGGCGCAGATCGACATCGACCCGTTCCTCGCCGGGGTGCTGACCCTGGCCTTCATCTACGGTGCCTACTTCACCGAGACCTTTCGCGGCGCGTTCCAGGCGGTGCCCCGGGGCCAGCAGGAAGCGGCCAGGGCCTACGGCATGAGCCGCGCCCAGACCTTTCGCAAAGTGCTGTTCCCGCAGATGTTGCGCCATGCCTTGCCGGGCATCGGCAACAACTGGCTGGTGCTGATCAAGTCCACGGCGCTGGTGTCGATCATCGGCCTGAGCGACGTGGTCAAGGCCACCCAGGACGCCGGCAAGGGTTCGATGCAGTTCTTTTACTTCACCCTGGTCGGCGGCCTGATCTACCTGGCCATCACCAGTCTTTCCAACCTGGTGCTGATCTGGCTGAGCCAGCGTTACTCGGTCGGTGTGAAGAGGGCCGCGCTATGACCGATATTCTCCAGGAGTACTGGCAGGCCTACCTGTGGAGCGATGCCGCGCAGCTGTCCGGGCTGGCCATGACCCTGTGGCTGCTGGTGCTGTCGGTGCTGGTCGGCTTCACCCTGGCGGTACCCTTGTCCCTGGCCCGGGTCAGCCGCAACCCACTGCTGCGCACCCCAGTGTGGCTCTACACCTATGTGTTTCGCGGCACGCCGCTGTACATCCAGCTGCTGTTCTTCTACGCCGGGGTCTACAGCCTGAGCGTGGTGCGCGCCCAGGACTTTCTCGACGCGTTCTTTCGCGACGGCTTCAACTGCACGGTGCTGGCGTTCGGGCTCAACACCTGCGCCTACATGACGGAGATTTTCGCCGGCTCCATCCGCTCCATCGCCCACGGCGAGGTGGAAGCGGCGAAGGCCTATGGCATGAACCGCTTCACCTTCTACCGGCGCATCCTCCTGCCATCGGCCTTGCGCCGGGCGCTGCCGTCCTTCAGCAATGAAGTGATCCTGATGCTGCACTCCACTTCAGTGGCCTTTACCGCCACGGTGCCGGACCTGCTCAAGGTCGCCCGCGACGTCAACTCGGCCACCTACGCCTCCTTCAGCGCCTTCGGTATTGCCGGCGTGCTCTACGCCTGCAGCGCCTTTGTCCTGATCTGGCTGTTCCGCCGCGCCGAACTGCGCTGGCTGGCCTACCTCAAGCCACAGACTCACTGATCCCTTACGGGAGAGGCTCGCATGTACAAATTGATCGTCGAAGACCTGCACAAGAACTACGGTAGCCACGAGGTGCTCAAGGGTGTGTCGCTCAAGGCCAAGGCCGGCGATGTGATCAGCATCATCGGCTCCTCCGGTTCCGGCAAAAGCACCTTCCTGCGCTGCATCAACTACCTTGAACAACCGTCCGGCGGACGCATCGTGGTCAACGCCGAAGAGCTGCTCACCCGCAAGAACCGCCTGGGCGAGCTGTGCGCGGCCGACCCGAAGCAGCTGCAAGCGATGCGCAGCAAGCTGGCGATGGTGTTCCAGCACTTCAACCTGTGGAGCCACATGACAGTGCTGGAAAACATCATCGAATGCCCGATGAATGTGCTGGGCATCGCCCGCGACGAGGCCATCGAACGGGCCCGCAAGTACCTGGACAAAGTCGGCCTGCCGGCCAAGGTCGAGGCCCAGTACCCGTCCTACCTGTCCGGCGGCCAGCAACAGCGCGTGGCCATCGCCCGGGCGCTGGCCATGGAGCCGCAGGTAATGCTGTTCGACGAGCCGACCTCGGCCCTTGACCCGGAGCTGGTATCGGAGGTGCTGCGGGTCATGCAGCAACTGGCCGAGGAAGGCCGGACCATGGTGGTGGTCACCCACGAGATGGCCTTCGCCCGCGAAGTCTCCAACCACGTCATGTTCCTGCACCAGGGCCGGGTGGAAGAGGAAGGACCGCCCGAGCGCGTACTGGAAACCCCCAGCAGCGAGCGCTTGAAGCAGTTTCTTTGCGGCAGCCTCAAATAGAGTCCTGAGCAAGGCCGTCGGGTGTGGCCCCTTACGCCCGGCGGCGGGGCCGCGTTCGGGCGCCAGGACCAGGGATTGGCCTGGCGCCCGGGAGCGCGGTACTTCGCCACCGCCCCGGATAAACCGTCAGCCGCCAGCGTCGCCGCCCAATCCCTCCCTCGTTCACGATTTGTTAAGAATCGCCTCCGTATACTCGGACCGCCTGATCCTCCCCGGCGCAATCTCTTCGGCAGTCCCCTCATGTCGCGACCCGCACCGCTGTTGCTTCTGCTTGCCGCCCTGCTGTTCTTCTTCGCCCTGGGCAACCACCAGTTGCAGGGCTCCACCGAAGCCCGGGTCGCCGGGATCGCCATGCAGATGCACCTGGACGATGACTGGGTGACGCCGCGCCTGTTCGGCCAGCCCTTCCTGGAAAAACCGCCGCTGAGCCTGTGGCTCGATGCCAGCGCCATCCGTGTATTCGGTGGCACGCCGTGGGCGGTGCGCCTGGCCTCGGCCTTCGCCGGGCTGTTCAGCGTGATGCTGCTGTACACCATGCTGCGCCGCTTCGGCCGCCCGCCAGCGGTGGCCTGGGTCGCCGGCGCCATGCTGGCGACCATGGGCAGTTACTGGGGCAATGTGCGCGGGGTCGGTGAAGACGCCCTGCTCAGCCTCGGCGTGACCCTGGCGCTGCTGGCGTTTTTCCACACCCAACGGCGCCAGGCCGAAGGCCAGCCGGCCACCCTGGGCTGGCTGCTGTTCGCCCTCGGCATCGCCATCGCCACCCTGAGCAAGGGCGTGCTGGGCCTGGCGATGCCGGGCGTGGTGATCTTCGCCTGGCTGCTGGCCGACAGCCTGATCGAAAAGCGCTTCGCCCTCGGCCACTGGCTCAAGCCCGCCCTGCTGACCCTGCTCGGCCTGGTGCCGCTGCTGATCTGGCTGTGCTTCCTGTACCAGCGCGGGGGCCTGCAAGCCTTGGGCGAAGTGCTGTGGACCAACAGCGTCGGGCGCTTCGATGGCTCCTTTGTCGAGGCCGGGCACTACGAGCCCTTCTATTACTACCTGGGCAAACTGCCGCAAGCCTTCCTGCCGTGGAACATCCTGGTCTACCTGGGCCTGTGGCACTTTCGCAAAAACCTGGTGAAAAACCGCTACCTGCTGTTTTTCAGCCTGTGGCTCGTAGCCCAGTTCACCCTGCTGTGCCTGGCGTCGAGCAAGCGCACCGTGTACCTGATGTCGCTGACCCCGGCCGCGGCGGTGCTGGCGGCCGAATACGCGACAGTGCTGTACGAACGCCTGCGCCAGCGCGCCGCGGGCGATGGGTTCTGGAGCGTCATGGGGCGTCAGCGCCGCGGCCTGGCCATTGGCGTGCTGACGCTGGTGGTATGCAGTTACCTGGTGGCCGCGCAGTGGGCCGCGCCACGCGCCGATCGCCAGCTGTCCTTTGTACCGCTGATCAGCGAGATCCAGACGCTGCAGGCCGCCGGGCAGCAGGTGGCGCTGTATCAGGCCAACGAACGCGCGGCCGGCGCCAGCGTGTTCTACACCCAGAGCCTGCTCAAGGATGTGCAGACCGAAGCCCAGCTGAATGAGTTTCTCGGCACCTCGCCGAACAACGTTGCGGTCATGGCCCTGGAGGAAGACCCCAAGCCACCGCTCAAGGTACTGAAGAAGGTCACGGTCAGTCGCCAGGCCTACTACTTTGTCGGCCACTGACCGGCACAGTGAGCGCCCATAAAAAAGGCACCCTCATGGGTGCCTTTTTTTATCTCGTCGCCAGGCTTTCGCACCGGCGCCGACATGGCTCACTGAACGGTTTTCAGCTTGACCACATCGCCGGAGACCTTGGTGGTGTAACCGCTCAGGACCCAGGCCCAGAACCAGTTTTCCTGGATCTGGGTGTTGATCATCGCGTCACCGCCCTTGGCCTGGATGGCGGCGGTCTGGGCGCGAACGAAGCGGTTGTTCTGCCGGATTGGAATGACCCCGAACAGCATGATGCCGGTAGCCGTTGCTTCGCTGTGACCGACCACGGTGTACTGGCTACTATCCAGTTGCTGAGTTTTCATCGCGGTGCCAGTGCAGCCGGCCAGGGCCAGGACAACCAGCGCCGAGGCGGCAACTTTGCTCAAGTGTTTCATGCATGACTCCATAAACCAGGAACCCGGGAACTCTTTTCTCCGGGGGGCGCGCACCCTAACAGTTCTGGTCAGCAAAAAAACATCGGCAAGCGCCAAAAGTTGCGCCGGGGCCCTCTCCCGCCAGGCGCCTCGCACTGACGATTCAGTCAGCTACTGAAGCACCGTTATCGATCAGCGCCGCGGACTGCTCGGCCCCCGGTTCGCTGTGCGCCAGCACCGGTTGTTCCAGACGGGCGCGGCCATAAAACAGCAGCGCCGTCAGCAGGCAGGTGAGCCACACCACGATCCCCGCCCAGAAGGTATGGGACATGTAGTGCCAGCCCTGCAGCACCCGGGTGGTGCCATAGACGAAACCCAGCAGCAGCGAGCCGTACAGCAGCGCCTTGGCGTGGCGCCAGCGATAACGCCGGGCCACGAAGTACAGCGCCAGCATGGTGAAACCGCCCGAGGCATGGCCGCCCGGCCAGCAGCGGCCGTCACCGGCGGTCTTCAACAGCTCGAAGTTCACATACCACTCCTTGTGCTCGATCTTGCCGGCGTACTGGGTGGTTTCCACCGGGCAGTACACGCTGGTGTGGCCCTTGAGGTAGTGAATCGCCCCGGTGCACAGGGCGAAGGCCACCACCACGAACAGAAAGTCCCGGCGATGGCGCGCGGTAAAACGCAATACCGGCGCCACGCGGAGCTTCTCCAGCAAGGCCTTGCCGCGGCCGAACCTTGCGCCCTTGAACAACGGCCAGACAAACGACAGCAGCAGCCCGATCAGCGCCAGCTCGCCGGTCCAGTTGGGGATGATTCGCGCCCATTTGTGGGTGATCTTCTCGAACAGATGGGAGTGATCCAGCGGGAAGGTCTGGCTCAGCGGATCGAAGAACAGGTCGCTGAAGGCGATGTCGATCCGGGTCATGTCGAACATCAGGAACACCAGCGCCGCGCACAGCAGCGGCAGGCCGAGGTTCCATTTATAAAAGCTCCAGGCCGTAAAGCGGGAACGGGAAAGCGCCGGCATATGCGGAGTCTCGGACAAGGGACGGTCAGGGGCGATTGAAGGCGACGGAACGCCAGTCGCTGGCTTCGATGAAGCCGAGCATGTGCGGACGCCCGTCGAGGGTATCGGTGGAGACGAACAACGAGGCGCCGTAGCCCAGGGTCGAAGACGGCAGCTTCAGCGCCTTCTCCAGCGCGGCCATGCATTCGCTGTGGGTCACCAGCACCAGGTTGCGCCCGGCCACCTTGTGCGCCAGGGCATCGCGCAACAGGCTGCGTTTGCAGTCGAACAGCCAGTCTTCGCCACTGCCGGCCTTGCTGAACATATAACCCGAGGTCTGTACCGCGCGGGTCAGCGGGCTGTGGTAGATGTCGGCCTGGTCCAGCCCCAGGTGTTCGAACTGCGCGCCCACACCCACCGCCACGTCACGGGCACGGTCGGTGATGCCGTCGGGCACGTTCAGGCAGGCGGCCCTGGAATGGTCGCAACGCTCGACGTGACGAATCAGCACAATCATCTGGCCCTTGGCCCAGCCGGCGCTCAAGGCCCTGGCGCCGGCCAGGTTGCCGTGGGCCAGGTCCGGCACCGCCGCGGGCTTGAGCATAAAGAACACCAGCGGCAGCACCAGCAAGGCCACCAGGGCGATCACCAGGGTATTGCGATAACGGGCAAAACGGCTCGCGACGAGCGCGGGCTTTGCCACCGGAAGACTGAGTCCTGACGCCACGTGCGAGCCGCCCCTATATGACCACCAGACATTGAGTTGAGCAGCGCAGCAGACGCTAACCGCCGCTCATGACAAATCGGGTGCGTGGCACCCGATCGAGGGTCGGACTTTAGGCAGCGAGGCGTGGCCGCCCAGTGAAACGGATGTGAAAAAAAGCTCAATCGGCCAGGCGGTTTCTGGAGCGAAATCCGGCCCTTGAAAAGCCCCAAAATGGTGCAAAAAACTAATGCGACGAAATCGTTTCAGCTATTGCCCTTGCCGCCGATACACACCTGCGAACAAATCCTTGCTGGCCACCAATAACAACAATCTTCCAGCGATACACGATCAAGCAGCACAACGTTCCTGGAGGAATTGCATGAATAGCTGGTTCGGCAACATCAGCGTCAATCTCAAGTTAGGCCTGGGCTTCGGCCTGGTCCTGGCCCTGACTACCATCCTCGCCATCACGGGCTGGACCAGCCTGGGCGGTCTGATCGACCGCAGCAACTGGATGAGCGACATCACCCAACTGAACGCCGGGCTGACCAAGCTGCGCGTGACCCGCCTGCAATACATGCTGACCAACGGCGACGAAACCGCCGCGCAGAATGTGCAGGCCTCCCTGGACGACTTCTCGGCCCAGCAACAGAAGCTGCAGAACAGCTTCAAGAACCCGGCCAACATCAAGCTGCTCAAGGAACAGGGCGCCACCATCAGCGCCTACCAGGCGTCCCTGAACAAGATGCGCAATGCCTACCGCAACGCCAATGCCGCCCGCGCGGTGATGAACGGCAACTCGGAAACGGCGCGCAACCTGATCAACAGCATCACCACGCGCGTTCAGCAAATGCCCCTGAGCGACCAGCGCTTCGAACAGTTCCAGGCCATCACCAAGGCCCGTGAGGAGTTCCTGCTGGCGCGTTTCGAAGTCCGTGAATACATCTACAACAGCACCGCGGATGCCGAACGCAATGCCGCCGCCCAGATGAACGCGGCGATTGCCGCGCTGGGTGGCCTGGACAGCCATTTCAGCAGCACCCAGGGCGATGCCCTGCGCCAGTTGAAAACAGCGCTGGATGACTACCGCACCTCCCTGCTGACCTTCAAGGCCGCGGTCAGCGAAGCCGGCCAGGCGCGCAAGGAAATGACCGAACAGGGTGCCCTGATCGTCAGCCAGAGCGAAGAGCTGTACCAGTTCCAGCTCGACCGCCGCGACGAAGAAAGCGTCCAGGCCCGCAGCCTGCAACTGATCAGCACCCTGCTGGCGCTGCTGGTGGGCATCCTGGCCGCGGTGATCATCACCCGCCAGATCACCCGTCCACTGCGTGAAACCATGACCGTGGTCGAGCGCATCGCGTCCGGCGACCTGACCCAGGACGTGCGCGTCACCCGCCGCGACGAACTTGGCGTGCTGCAACAAGGCATCGGCCGCATGGGCGTGACCCTGCGCGAACTGATCACGGGCATCCGCGACGGCGTGACCCAGATCGCCAGCGCCGCCGAAGAGCTGTCGGCGGTGACCGAGGAAACCAGCGCCGGGGTCAACAGCCAGAAGGTCGAGACCGACCAGGTGGCCACCGCCATGCACGAGATGACCGCCACCGTGCAGGAAGTCGCGCGCAACGCCGAAGAAGCCTCGCAAGCCGCGGCCGCCGCCGACGGCGAAGCCCGCGAAGGCGACAAGGTGGTGGCCGAAGCCATCGCCCAGATCGAACGCCTGGCCAGCGAAGTGGTGCGTTCCACCGACGCCATGAGCGTGCTGCAACAGGAAAGCCAGAAGATCGGCAGCGTCATGGACGTGATCAAGGCCGTGGCCGAACAGACCAACCTGCTGGCGCTGAACGCCGCCATCGAAGCCGCCCGCGCCGGTGAAGCCGGTCGCGGTTTCGCCGTGGTCGCCGACGAAGTCCGCGCCCTGGCGCAACGCACGCAGAAGTCCACCGAGGAAATCGAAGGCCTGGTGGCCGGCCTGCAGAACGGCACCCAGCAAGTGGCCAACGTGATGAACAACAGCCGCAGCCTGACCGACAGCAGCGTCGACCTGACCCGCAAGGCCGGCGTTTCCCTGGAGAACATCACCCGCACGGTGTCGAACATCCAGTCGATGAACCAGCAGATCGCCGCCGCTGCCGAGGAGCAGAGCGCCGTGGCCGAGGAAATCAGCCGCAGCATCATCAACGTGCGCGACGTCTCGGAACAGACCGCCGCCGCCAGCGATGAAACAGCCGCCTCCAGCGTCGAACTGGCGCGCCTGGGCAACCAGCTGCAAATGATGGTCAGCCACTTCCGCGTCTGACCCTCAAGGCCCTGTCGCGAGCACACTCGCTCGCGATAGGCCGCCCACCCTCCCCAATCCCTGTAGCCGCTGCCGCAGGCTGCGATAGGACCGAAGGTCCTCCAGCGGTCTCAAGACCCTGCGTCCGCTTCGTCGGAATGCCGCCCAGGCCGATCGCAGCCTCGCAGGCTCGGCAGCGGCTACAGGGTTCGGGCTCCAGATTCCAAGGTTCCAAGGTTCCAAGGTTCCAAGGTTCCAGGTTCCAAGGTTCGGGGTCCGGATTCAGGCCTGCGTTGGCGGGCGGCTGCCGTCGAGCAGCGCATCCACCACCCCTCGCGCCATCTCCACGTTATGGATCAACGACCAGATCAGGCCACGCTCCACACCGCTGGCCCGCTCGGTGATCTCATCGGACACCTCCTCGGCCGCCTTGAGCAGGATCGAAACATGAAGCAACGCCTCCTCGGCGCTGATGCCTTCACGTACACAAAACAACGAGTCACGGCCAACGACAGTGCCCACGGTTGGCTTGAGCGCATCCATCGGCGAACCATCACCACGAGGCCGGCACAGCGCCTGAAGAATGCTTTCGTTGGCACGATCATGCTCAGGATTTCTACGCGAGCACGGAAGGGAAACGGGTGGATCGGGGACGAGCTTTTTCATGGCGGATCCTCTTGGAATGGAGCCACCACCTACCGCTGCTAAACGAATGAGGGTGGCAGCTGTACGCGGGTTAGCAGACCGGTCCAAGAATCCCGGCGCACCCGAAGGTGCCCCACGCACAGCCGCCATGACAGCAAACAGCAACCGAACATCGTTGGTTGAGCTGACAGCGATACCTGCGTGACTTGGAAGCGAGCTGCTAAACCCGATCACCGAAAAACCGGTGACGAACCCGAGGCTAGACAGCGCCCTTCCCAGACGCAAGCGGCCCGGAGTTTCTCGGAAAAGCCTTACAAAAGAAAGCGAAGAGCCTCACTTTCAGACAGCGTCTTACACGACAAAACACGTCATCCGCAGGACCTGATCGCGAGCAAGCTCGCTCCTACAAAAAGCGCCGATATAACCGGTCTGTAGCCGCTGCCGAGCCTGCGAGGCTGCGATAGGACCGAAGGTCCTCCAGCGGTTTCAAAATCCCTGCGCCCCCTGCGGGGTCGATCGCAGCCTCGCAGGCTCGGCAGCGGCTACAGGGTTAGCGCCGGCCGGTAGGTCGCGCATGGCGCAGCTTTTGATCTTGATCCAGCCGCCCTATCGGGAAGAACCTCACTCTCAGACAGCTCCATACACGAACTAACGCTCACAACCCCTGTAGCCGCTGCCGCAGGCTGCGATAGGACCGAAGGTCCTCCAGCGGTCTCAAGACCCTGCGTCCGCTACGCGGCCGATCGCAGCCTCGCAGGCTCGGCAGCGGCTACAGGGATTAGCGCCGACCGGTAGGTCGCGCATGGTGCAGCTTTGGCTTTTGATCTACCCGCCCCATCGGGAGGCCGAGTGGAGGCGTTCATCAGGGGGATGGCGCGCAGCGCCCCTCGACGCAGTCGAGGACATCGTATGGAGGTCGAAGCGAAGCCGACCGGAGTCGATGCCCCCTGAGGGACGCCGGAGCGAGGGAACCTGAGCGCAGCGAAGGCCGTACGCAGGGGCAAGCGTTTTTTGGTTACTTTTTTTGGCGTTTGAAAAAAAGTGACCCGCCGTAAGGGCGGAACCCTAAGTGGCCGTTACCGCAGAAACGGATATGTACCCCTGCCAGAAAAATGCAGCGCCAGAACGGACGCCATCGCGGGCAAGCCTCGCTCCTACGGCAGCCAACCCGAATTACTCGATCCGCCAAATCCGCACCGTGGCATTCTTCAACTCCAACGACCACTCCTCTTGCGACAAACGAAGCCGCCGCAGCACCTCCCCCATCTCCGTCTCCGCCACATAATCCTTGGCAATCACCAGAACCAGAAACTTATTCCGAACCCCCTCCATCCGTCGCAACCGATGCAGATCGGCAAACACCGACCAGACCAGAGACTCACCCGGATCGACTTGAGGAAACCAGAGCCGGCCATCGCCATCCTCTCGAAGAACGGATCGGGTCTCACCCATCCCCTTGCCCATCAGGCACCTGGCAAAAGACACATCCCCCAGGCATTTCACCTCGGCCGCCATGTCGAGATCTTCCGTGTACAGGTCGACTTTCGTACGTCCTCCGGCCTTACCGCTGGTCCAGATATCCGGATAACCGTGCTGCCAGGCATACAGGCTGAGCTCGGCCTGAATCCAGTGCTCCCGACAATCGCTCAGCTCCAGCACCTGCGCCATGCGCTCGCTGATCGCATCAAACGCCCCGAGAAAAACCTCTGGCCATGCAATGGCTGTGTTCATTTTTTTGGACTCCATTCCTGAAAGGGTACGGGGGAGCTTTCGCGCTCCCCCAAGCGTGCCGGCCTCTTGAGTATCGGCACCCATTGCCGCGTCTTGAACCCTGCACCGCCGCGCCAGCCCGAGGCAAGACGAAGCCGCCCCTTACCGGGTCCCGCGCAAGCGCAACGCCGACGGCATGTCGTCGGCCGTGCGCAAACCGTCGGACGCCGCGATCGGCGTGTCGTACGCCAGGTTCGGCGCGCGCCGGCAAAACCCGGGCGCGACAACCGCTGGCGTGCAGCCGGGTTCAGGCCGGGTAACCGGTGATCTCGCGGATGCTGCGGTACAGCGGGCTGAGCTGGCGGTACATGCGCACATACACCTCGCGGTACAGCCGTTGATAGAGCTGCTGCGCCTGGGGTTGCGGCTGGAAGACCTCGGCGACGCGGGTCATGCCGGCGATGGCCGTGGGGAAATCCGGGTACAGGCCCAGCCCGACCGCACAGGCAATCGCCGCGCCGAGCCCGGAGGCTTCGTACACATGCGGCCGCTCGGCGGGCAGGCCGAAAATGTCCGCCGTCAATTGCATGGCCGCATCGCTCTGGGAACCGCCGCCGGCCACCCGCAAGCAGGTAATCGGGGTGCGGGTGCGCTGCTCGATGCGCTCCTTGCCCTGGCGCAGGGCGTAGGCCAGGCCCTCGAGAATCGCCCGGTAGATATGCGCCCGGGTGTGCACATCGCCAAAGCCGATCATCGCGCCCTTGGCCTCGACGCCCGGCTCGCGGATTCCGGGCGACCAGTAAGGTTGCAGCATCAGCCCCATGGAGCCGGGCGGCACCGCGTTGACCAACGCATCGAACAACACCTCCGGCTCCAGCCCCTGCTCGCGGGCCTGCTGCATTTCCCGCAGGCCGAACTCCTGCTTGAACCAGCTGACCATCCAGTAGCCGCGATAGATCATCACTTCGCAGTTGTAATGGTCGGGCATCGCCGAGGGGTAAGGCGGGATCAGCGGGATGATTTCCCGGTAGCGGGACCGGGTGGTGGTGATGGTCGCCGTGGTGCCGTAGGACAGGCAGGCGGTGCCGCTGTCCTGCACCCCGGAACCCAGCACTTCACAGGCCTTGTCGGCCCCCGCGGCAATCAGCGGCAGGCCTTCGGGAATCCCGGTCAACTGGCTGGCCGCGGCGCTGATATGCCCCAGGACCTCGCCCGGCTTGCGCAGGCTCGGCAGCTGCTCGGGGCGCACCGCCAGGGCCTGCCATTTCCAGTCACGGGGCGCGGCCCAGCGCAGGCGCTTGTAGTCGAAGGGCAAAAAGGCCACGCAACAGCCGACCGAGTCGACAAAGTTCCCGGTCAGCCGATGGGTGAGAAAGCCCGACAGCAGCAACAGCTTGTCGGTGGCCGCCCAGACGTCGGGCTGGTGCCGGGCGATCCAGTTGACCTCGGCCTGGGCGCGAAAGTAATCCACCGTGGCCTGGGCCCCGATCAGCTTGAACAGCCAGCTCCAGGGCCCCTTGATATCGCCCTCGACTTCGGTCTGGCGCTGGTCGAGCCAGAGGATCGCCGGACGCAAGGGTTTGCCGTCGGCATTGACGTTGATCAGCGTGCCGCGCTGGGTCGTCAGCGACACGCCGCGGATCTGCCGGCGATCGATGCCGGTCTGCTGCCACAACTGCTGGCAGGCCTCGCCGAGTTTGCGCCAGTAGTAATCGGGGTCCTGTTCGGCCCAGCCGGGCTGGCTGGAATAGTAGGCCTGCAACTCGACCTTGCCCTTGCCCAGCAGGTTGCCTTGCAGGTCGAACAACAGGGCCCGCACGCTCTGGGTGCCATTGTCGATCGCCAGCAGATAGGGCTTGTCGTTGTTCATGGATGGCTCTTGGCTAGGCTTCAATAGGCGACCTCGGGCAGGCTGTGATAACGCAGCCACAGGTCGTGATAACGCTGTTGTTCCTGCTCCCAGCGCGCGTCGTCCCAACCGAGCAGGGGCTGGCACAGGGCGCGGATCGCCGGCAGCTCGGCCGCCGCGCCGTTGGCCAGCAACAGGCCCAGGCGGGTGCGCCGCAGCAGCAGGTCGTCCAGGTGCAGGACCATCTCGCTTTGGGCGGCAAACGCCAGCTCGGCCCACGAGGTGTCGCTGCTGCCGACGCAGCCGCATCCCAGCTGCGCCAGCCATTGCGCCAGTCGCGGCAGGTCGCGCCCATGGCGCCCGGCCAGGCGGCGCAGCTGGCCGCTGCTCAGGCCCGCGACCTCCACCGCCGGCACGGCCGCGAACACCGCCGCGTCGGCAGCGTCCAGAGGGCGCCCGAGCATCGCCGCACAGGCCTGCAACACCTCGATGGCCTGGGTACGAAAGGTGGTCAGCTTGCCGCCGGCCAGGGTCACGCAGCCCGGCTCGCACCACAGCGCATGCTCGCGGGTTTCATTGGAAGGCTTGCCCGCCGCGGCGGCGCTGCCCACCACCGGGCGCACCCCGGACCAGGTCGACAGCACATCGGCGGCGCCGATGCGCGCCTCGGGAAATTGCTGCTCGCAGGCCGCCAGCAGATAGGCCAGCTCCTCGGCACTGATGCGCGCGCTCTGGTCGAGGTCTTCGCGGTGATCGAGGTCCGTGGTGCCGACCACGGTGGCGCCTTCCCAGGGAAACACGAACACCGGGCGCCGGTCGCTGTCATGCAGGAAGCTGAATGCCTGGGCCACCGGCAGGCGCCAGCCGGGCAGCAACAGGTGGCTGCCGCGCAGGGGCCGCAAGTGGCGGTTCTCGCCAGGCGGCGCGAAACGCCCGGCCCAGGCCCCGCTCGCCACCGCCAGCACCGCACAACGCAGGGTCAGCGACTGGCCGCTTTCCACGTCCTCGACCGACACTCCGCACACTCGCCCGTGCTCGCGCAGCACCTGCTGCACGCGCAGGCCATTGAACGCCTGGGCGCCATCGGCCCGCGCCTCGGCCAGCACCCGCATCACCAGCCGGGCATCGTCGGTCAGGGCATCGAGAAAACACGACCCGCCCAGCAAGCCTTCGGCCTTGATACCAGGCGCCAGGTAACGCATCTGCTCGACGTCGTGGAAACGATGGTTGCGCCGCCCGGCCAGGGCGTCGTACACCGCCAGCAGGCCACCGAACACCCGCGGCCCGGGAAACACACCGCGATAGTGCGGCATCAGAAAGCTCATGGGCTCCACCAGCCCGGGCGCTTCGTCGAGCAGGCGCTGGCGTTCGCGCACCGAATCGCGGGTCAGGCGCCATTGGCCCTTGGCGATGTAGCGCAGGCCGCCATGGACCATTTTCGAGGAGCGGCTGGAAGTGCCCCAGGCAAAGTCGCGCTGTTCCAGCAGCAGGCAGCGCCAGCCCCGCCGCGCCGCCTCACGCAGGATCCCGGCCCCGCTGATGCCGCCGCCGATCACGATCAGGTCCCAGCTCTGGCCCGCCAGGGTCGGCAGCTGTGCCTGGCGCCATTGGGCATTCCAATCCGTGCTCATGGGCCTTACTCCTCCAGCAGGGTGCCGGGGTTGAGACGCCCGGCAGGGTCGAAGTGCCGGCTGAGGCTGCGCAAGGCGGCGATCGCCAGTTCGCCTTTTTCGTGCATCAGGTAGGGCGCGTGATCCTTGCCCACGCCGTGCTGGTGGCTGATGGTGCCGCCGTGCTCGACGATGGTCTGGCTGGCCGCATGCTTGAGCGCCTTCCAGCGGGCCAGGGTGGCCGGGTAGTCCGCGGCCGGGCGGAACACGTAGCTGGTGTAGATGCTCGAGCCTTCGCCGTAGACATGCGACAGGTGGGTGAAGACATGGACCCGTTCGCCTTCGGCCGCCAGGCAATCGCGCAGGCTGGCCTCGATGCGCTGCAACAGGTTGTCGACATTGCTCCAGTCGGTGGCGGTCTCCAGGGTGTCGACCACATAGCCGGCATGCCAGAGGCTCTCGCGCAGGTAGGGAAAACGAAAGCGGTTATGCGCCCACTTGTTGCCCAGCAAGGTGCCGGTGAACACCCCGCCGAAGGCCTTCAGGTGCTGCCTGGCCTGGCGCAGGGACAGGGCGTTCTGCTGGCGGTTGCCGGTCACGCCGAAGGTCAGCAGGCACTTGCCCTGCCCCGCTCCGCGCAGCTTCAGGTATTTTTCCAGCCAGGCGATCTGCCGCGGATGGCCGGCCAGGGCCAGCTGGGTCTCGGTTTCCACCGCGTTCGACAGCCGCAGCATGGACAGCGGCACCCGGGCCTGGGCCAATTGGCGGATGGCCTGCAGCGCCTTGGGCCAGTCCGGCAGGAACACGCCATAGAAGCGCTCGTCCTCGACCAGCGCGCTGACCCGCACCTTGACCGTGGAAATGATCCCGAAGCGGCCCTCGCAGCCCAGCACCACTTCGCGCAGGTCCGGCCCCGCGGCCGACGCCGGGAAGGCGGGAATCTGCAAGGGGCCGGCAAAGGTTTCCAGGGTGCCGCCGGCGAACAACTGCTCGATGCGCCCGTAGCGCAGGGACTGCTGGCCGCTGGAGCGGCTGGCGACCCAGCCGCCCAGGGTCGACAGCTCCCAGGACTGCGGGAAGTGCCCCAGGGTATAGCCGCGGGCGCGCAGCTGGCTTTCCACCTGCGGGCCGCTGGCGCCGGGGCCGAAGGTGGCGATCAGGCTGCTTTCGTCCAGCTCCAGCAGGCGATTCATCCGCGCCATGGACACGGTCAGTACCGGCCGCGTCGAAACGGGCGGGTTGATGTGGCCGGCCACCGAGGTGCCGCCGCCGTAGGGGATCAGGCACAGGTCCTGCTGTTCGGCCAGGGCCAGCAGCTGGCGAACCTGCTCGGCGCTGTCGGGAAAGGCCACGCCGTCCGGGTAGCGCTCCAGCGTGCCTTCGCGCAGGGCCAGCCAGTCCGGCAGGCTCTGGCCGCGGGCATGCAGCAACCGGTCAGGGGCCTCGATGCTGTACAGCGCATGGGGCCTCAGCCGCGACGGCGGCACCCGGGCCAACGCGGCTTCCAGCGAAGCATCCGCCAGCCGGCGCCCGGTGCCGATACGCTGCGCAAGAAACCCCGCGCCCTGGGCGGGCAATTCGACCACCGTGCTTTGTTCGCCCCAGCCGTTCCAGCGTCGCATGCCTGTGCCCCTTGTGTCGTGCTTGTAAGTGTTGGTTTGCAAGGCCTCCATACTAGTTCGCGGCGCATGGGTGTCACGGTCGTATCAGGCCAGTTCGAGTAGCCAATTGGGTCAGCCGGGGACAAGGGACCCGAAGCATTTACTTTAGTCCCGCTTTCAAATTACCTTTCAGGGCGCCGACGCCTGCTGGAACAGCCTCCCACTCGGTTCCCGCGCGCGTCCATCCACGTTCCGGCGCCAGGAAACCCACCATGCACAGCCTCGGCTACACCTCGGTCCCACCGCTGCTCAAGTACCTGCGCTATGCCGAGCAGCTGGGTATCGCCATCGAACCTGCGCTGGCGGCTGCGGGCTTGCAGGCCGGGCAATTGAGCGACAACAGCCTGCGCCTGCCCGGCGAGGTCCATGAGCGTTTGCTGGACTATTTCTGCGAGCATTCGGCAGACCCGTTGTTCGGGCTCAACTCGGCGCGGTTCGTACTGCCCAACTCGTGGAACGTGCTGGGCTACATCACCATGAACTGCGCGACCCTGGGCGACGCGATGAACCGGATCATGCCGTTCGAGAAGCTGGTGGGCGACATGGGCGTCAGCCGCGCCGAGCAGGTCGACGGGCAAATACACTTGACCTGGAGCTGCCGCCACCAGCGCCCCACCTCGCGCCGGCACATGGTGGAGAACGTGCTGGCGTCGTGGCTGCTGTACGCACAGTGGATCGCCGATACCCGGTTGAGCCCTATCGCCGTGTGGTTCGAGCATTCGCTGCCGGCGGGGGCCGAGCTGGCCCAGTACGAGGCATTTTTCGGCAGCCCGGTGCTGTTCGACCAAGCCTATTCGGCGCTGATCGCGCCTGCGCAATACATGCAGTTGCCCCTGCGCCAGGCCGACGCCCAGTTGCTGCGTACCCTGGAGGAACATGCCCTGGGCCTGATGGCCTCGCTCAGCGATGCGCCGCTGCCGCAGCAGGTGAAAAACGTCCTGCGCCAGCTGCTCAAGGAAGGCCTGCCGCGCAAGGAGCAGGTGGCGAAACAACTGGCCACCTCCGTGCGCACCCTGCAGCGCCAGCTGCAACAGGCCGGCACCGGCTACCAGCAGATTCTCGATGACCTGCGCCAGGAGCTCGCCGAGCATTACCTGCTGCACAGCGATCTGGCGATTCACGATATTTCCCAATACCTGGGCTTTACCGAACAGCGCTCCTTTCACCGCACCTTCAAAAGCCGCACCGGCATGACCCCGGGAGAGTTTCGCCACAGCCAGCGAACACCCACCTCCCTGTAGCCGCTGCCGAGCCCGCGAGGCTGCGATCGACCCCGCAGGGGGCGCAAGCTTCTGGGACCGCTGGAGGGCCTGCGGTCCTGTCGCAGCCTCGCTGCGCTCGGCAGCGGCTACAAGGTCCAGGCGCAAGATGCGAGGTGCATCGCCCTCCTCCCCGTAGCCGCTGCCGAGCCCGCGAGGCTGCGATCGACCCCGCAGGGGGCGCAAGATTCTTGAGACCGCTGGAGGACCTTCGGTCCTATCGCAGCCTCGCTGCGCTCGGCAGCGGCTACAGAATCCAGGCGCAAGATGCGAGGTGCATCGCCCTCCTCCCCGTAGCCGCTGCCGAGCCCGCGAGGCTGCGATCGACCCCGCAGGGGGCGCAAGCTTCTTGAGGCCGCCGGAGGACCTTCGGTCCTATCGCAGCCTCGCTGCGCTCGGCAGCGGCTACAAAGTCCAAGCGTAAGATGCGAGGTGCATCGCCCTCCTCCCCGTAGCCGCTGCCGAGCCCGCGAGGCTGCGATCGACCCCGCAGGGGGCGCAAGCTTCTGGGACCGCTGGAGGACCTGCGGTCCTGTCGCAGGATGCGAGGTGCTGGCTCAGACGCTGATGGCGTTGGTAAACACCAGCCGATTGCCGAACGGATCGAGCACCGTCAGGTCCTGGCTGCCCCAGGGCATGGCCTGGATCTGCGGGTGGGCGAAGCGGTAATCCTTGGCCAGCAACTGCTGCTGGAAGGCCTCCAGCTCGTCGGTCTCGATGCGCAACGCGGAGCCCGGCGTGCTGTCGCCATGATGCTCCGACAGGTGCAGCACGCACTCCCCGCGCGACACCTGCATATACAGCGGGAAGTTGTCTTCGAAGCGGTGCTGCCAGTCGAGCGTGAAGCCGAGGAAGTCGATATAAAACTCCCGCGCCTTGGCCTCGTCGAAGATCCGCAGGATGGGGGTGGTTCTGCCAAAGCTCATTGCGCGACTCCCTGATGAAAGATGTCCACGGTATAGCAGGTGGATGTCAGCACTTCGGCTAGGCCAAGGCTTTCTTTAATATCATCAGGCCATCATTGTGACGGCGTTCACCTATTCGACGCCGCACGCCTTCAGCCGTTGAACCCTTCGCGCAAATCCCCTTGCCGCGCCAGGAAGCGCCCTTGCCGGCGGCCATTGGCCTGGCCTTCGGCATAGCTGCACACGCCATTGACCCACACCCCGTCGATCCCCTCGGCCGCCTGTTGCGGGCTTTTGAAGTCGGCGACATCGCGGACCCGCACCGGGTCGAACAGCACCAGGTCGGCCCAGTACCCTTCGCGGATTTCGCCACGCTGCTTGAGGCCGAAGCGCGCCGCCGACAGCCCGGTCATCTTGTGCACCGCGGTGTGCAACGGGAACAGGCCGAGGTCGCGGCTGAAGTGCCCGAGCACCCGTGGGAAGGCGCCCCACAGCCGTGGATGGGGGAACGGGTCTTCCGGCAGGCCGTCGGAACCGATCATCGACAGCGGGTGGGCAAGAATGCGCCGCACATCGGCCTCGTCCATGCCGTAGTACACCGCGCCGGCCGGTTGCAGGCGCCGCGCGGCCTCCAGCAGAGTCGTGCCCCACTCGGCGGCGATGTCCATCAGGTCGCGGCCGCCCAGTTCCGGGTGCGGGGTGGACCAGGTGATGGTGATGCGAAAGGCATCGGTGACCTGCTTGAGGTCGAGGGTCGAGGAACTGGCCGCGTAGGGGTAACAGTCGCAGCCCACCGGATGGTCTTTCGCCGCCTGCTCCAGGGACGCCAGCAATTGCGGACTGCGCCCCCAGTTGCCCGCCCCCGCGCATTTGAGATGGGAAATGATCACCGGCGCCTTGGCCTGGCGGCCGATCAGGAACGCCTCGTCCATGGCCTCCAGCACCGGCTCGAATTCGCTGCGCAGGTGGGTGGTGTACACCGCGCCGAAGGCGCTCAGTTCCTCGGCCAGTTGCAGCACCTCGTCGGTCTCGGCCGAGAAGGCGCTGGCGTAGGCCAGGCCTGTGGATAAGCCGAGGGCGCCGTCTTCCAGGCTGGCCCGCAACTGCTCGCGCATGGCGGCGATTTCCTCGGCCGTGGCGGTGCGATACAGGTCGTCCAGGTGGTTGCTGCGCAGCGCCGTGTGGCCGATCAGCGCCGCCACATTGACCGCCGGCTGCGCGGCGTCCACGGCGTCACGGTAGTCGCGAAAACGTGGGTAGACGAAGGCCGCCTGGTTGCCCAGCAGGTTCATCGGGTCCGGTGGCTCGCCGCGCAGACTCACCGGCGAGGCACTGATACCGCAGTTGCCGACGATCACCGTGGTCACGCCCTGGCTGAGCTTGGGCAGCATCTGCGGCTGGCGGATCACCACGGTGTCGTCGTGGGTGTGCACGTCGATAAAACCAGGGGCCAGTACCCGCCCGGCGGCGTCGATTTCTTCGCTGGCGCGGGCGCCTTGCAGGTCGCCGATGCGGGCGATGCGACCCTCGAGCAGGGCGACATCGGCGGGGTAAGCCGGGCGGTCGCTGCCGTCGATCACCAGGGCGTTGCGGATCAGGGTGTCGTAGCGCATATCAGTCTCCCAGCGGCAGGCAATCGTCGCCGCCGCGGTAATCGTCCAGGGCCAGTTTGATCCGGCGCAGGCGTTCCTGGTTGTCTTCGGGCAGGGCCAGCGCCAGCTCGGTGGCCAACACATCGATGGCCAGCAGCATGCCGTAGCGCGCGGCCGTGGGTTTGTAGATGAAGGAGGTTTCAGCGTTCTGCAGCGGCAGCAGCACGTCGGCCAGTTCCGCCAGCGGCGAGTCGGCCAGGGTGATGGCGAGCACGCTGGCGCCGTAGCTGCGGGCCAGTTCGACGGTCTCCAGCAATTCGGGGGTGATGCCGGTCAGGGAGCAGGCGATCAGCGCGTGTTGCGGGCCCAGGGCCGCGGCGGTCACCCGCATCATCACCGGGTCGTGGCAGGCGGCGATGGGGTAGCCGAGGCGCACCAGGCGCACCTGCAATTCGTCGCTGCACAAGGTAGAACAGCCGCCCATGCCGAAGGCGTGGATCATCTGCGCCTTGCCCAGCAAGCGCACCGCATCGCTGAAGCGCGACTCGTCGAACCCCGCCAGGTGCTGGTGCAGGGTCGACTCGATATCGCCGACGATCTGCCGGTAGAAACCCGACTGCTCCGGCGCGTCCGCCGGGTCGAGAAAGCGCCTGCCGACGCCGCTGGCCTGGGCCAGTTGCAGGCGCAGGTCGCGCAGGTCGCGACAGCCCACGCTGCGGGCAAACCGCGACAGGGTGGCGGCGCTGACTTCTGCCTGCTGCGCCAGTTCTTCGAGGCTGGCCGAGGCGGCGAAACCGACGTCATCGAGCATCAAGCGCGCGATGCGGCCTTCGCCGGCGCTGAAGGAGTCCTGGCGGGAACGGATCTGGTAGAGGATGTCCATGGACGGCACCTGGGCTCAAAGCAGTTGGGCAAGACCGACGGTCAGGGCGAAGGCGACCACCGAGATCAGGGTCTCCAGCACCGTCCAGGTCTTGAAGGTCTGGGTCACGGTCATATTGAAGTATTCCTTGATCAGCCAAAAGCCGCCGTCGTTGACGTGGGAGAAGATCACCGAGCCGGCGCCGGTGGCCAGCACCAGCAGTTCCGGGTGCGGATACCCCAGGCCGATGGCCACCGGCGCCACCACGCCCGAAGCGGTGGTCATGGCCACGGTGGCCGAGCCGGTGGCGATGCGCATCAGCGCGGCGAACAGCCAGCCCATCAGCAGCGGCGACAGCTGGAATTCATGGGCCAGGCCGACGATCTGGTCGGTGACCCCGGCGTCCACCAGGATCCGGTTGAGGCCGCCGCCGGCGCCCACCAGCAAGGTGATGCTGGCGGTCGGCGCCAGGCATTCGTTGGTAAACCTGAGGATCGATTCGCGGTTGAAGCCCTGGGCCAGGCCGAGGGTCCAGAAGCTCAGCAGGGTGGCCAGCAACAGGGCGATCACCGAGTTGCCGATAAACAGCAGGAACTGGTTGAGGCCGCTGCCCGGGGTGGAAATCAGGTTGGCCCAGCCGCCGATCAGCATCAGCACCACCGGCAACAGGATGGTGGCCATGGTGATCGCAAAACTGGGCAGCCGGGTGCGCGGCTCACGCTCGATGAACTGGCGCGCTAGCGGGTTTTCCGCCGGCAGTTGGATGCGCGGCACGATGAATTTGGCGTACAGGGGGCCGGCGATGATCGCCGTGGGAATGCCGATCAGGATCGCGTACAGCAGGGTCTGCCCCACCGACGCCTGGTAGGCCTGCACCGCCAGCATCGCCGCCGGGTGCGGCGGCACCAGGGCATGCACCACCGACAAGCCGGCGACCATCGGCAGGCCGACCATCAGGATCGACACGCCGACACGCTTCGCCACGGTGAAGGCGATCGGCACCAGCAACACGAAACCGACCTCGAAGAACAGCGGCAGGCCCACCAGGAAGGCGATGCAGACCATCGCCCAATGCGCGTTGCGCTCACCGAAACGATCGATCAGGGTCCGCGCCACCTGCTCCGCGCCACCGGACTCGGCCATCATCTTGCCGAGCATGGTGCCCAACGCCACCACCAGGGCGATATGCCCGAGGGTCTTGCCGACACCCGCCTCGTAGGCCCCGACCACGCCGGACGGCGGCATCCCGGCCATCAGCGCCAGGCCCACCGAGACCAGGGTGATGACAATGAACGGGTTGATCCGGTAACGCGCGATCAGGACGATCAGCGCGATAATGGCGATGGCGGCATAGCCCAGCAGCCAGTAGCCCGATGCAGGTGTCATGCGGTACTCCTCGAAAAAGGGTCACGTCGAATGCTTGTGAAACTCATAAATCATTTCGTGACCTGATTTTCAAACCACATGAAAGTAACTTTCGCACAGAGACATGCTTTGTCGCGAACAGACAGGTCGTGTCGCGAATAATGAAAATTGGCGAGGGGGATTTTCATCCGCTGTAGCGCAAGGAGCAGAACCCCGCAGCCAGTGGCCACGGGGAGGAATAGCTTTCTGTAGGAGCGAAGCTTGCTCGCGATCAGGACCACGCGGTGGGTCAGGCAGGACGCCATCGCGAGCAAGCTCGCTCCTACAGGGACAGGTTATTTGACGACTTTGCCCACGCCGCGCCCGCGCGGGTCGGAGGCCGTTTCCAGCTGGCTGCCGGTGACCCGGATCGCCTGGATATCGCCCATCTCCCAGCCCTGGTCTTCCAGGGTGTAGCCCATGGCTTTGAGCTCGTCGGCGACCTTGCCGGTGAGTGGCGCGTAGGCGTCGTAGTAGATGGTGTCCTTGGGCAGCAACTGGTGATGCACGCGTTGCGCGGCCACGGCTTTTTCCAGCGGCAGGTCGAAGTCGTAGAGGTTGTTCAGCACCTGGAAGATCGAGGTGAAGATCCGCGACCCGCCCGGCGTGCCCAGCACCAGGGTGACCTTGCCGTCGCGGGTCACCAGGCTCGGGCTCATGGACGACAGCATGCGCTTGCCCGGCGCGATGGCGTTGGCGTCGCCGCCGACCACGCCAAAGGCGTTGGCTACCCCGGGCTTGGCGCTGAAGTCGTCCATTTCGTCGTTGAGCAGGAAGCCCGCGCCCTTGACCACCACGCCGCTGCCGTAGTCCCAGTTGAGGGTGTAGGTATTGCTCACCGCGTTGCCGTCGGCATCAACGATGGAGAAGTGCGTGGTCTGGTGCCGCTCCAGGCCCGGGCGGACTTTTTCGGTGGGCGAGATGGCCGTCGGGTTGATCTCGGCGGCGCGTTTTTTCAGGTAGGCCGGGTCGGTCAACTGCTTGACCGGCACCTCGGAGAACGCCGGGTCGCCAAGGTAATCGGCGCGATCGGCGAACACGCGTTTTTCGATTTCCGCCAGCAGGTGGATGTACTTGGCCGAGTTCAGCTCGACACCCTTGAAGTCCGCCGTGCGTTCTTCCTTGATGGTCATCAGTTGCGCCAGGGCGACGCCGCCGGAGCTGGGCGGCGGCGCGGTGTACAGGGTATTGCCGCGCCAGTTGACCTGCAGCGGCTCACGCCAGGCGACCTTGTAGTCCTGCAGGTCCTGCTTGGTGATCAGGCCTTTGTCGGCCTGCATCTGCGCCACCAGCAGGTCGGCGGTCTTGCCCTCGTAGAACTCCTTGACGCCCTGGTCGGCGATGCGTTCCAGGGTCGCGGCCAGCTCCGGCTGGCGGAAGGTTTCGCCGACTTTCATGCTGCCGAAATAGTCGCCGAAATTGGTGCTGTCCTTGAACAGCTTCAGCGCATCCTCGCGGTACTGATACTGCTTGTCGGCGACCTTGAAACCGTTTTTCGCATAGCCCACCGCCGGGGTGATCAACTCGCTCCAGGGCAACTTGCCGAACTTCTTGTGCGCCTCCCACAGGCCCATCACCGTGCCCGGCACCCCGGCGGCGCGCGCGCCGACCAGGCTGAGGTTCTCGATCACCTCGCCTTTGTCATTCAGGTACATGTCGCGGGTCGCGGCCTTGGGCGCGGTTTCGCGGTAGTCGAGGAAGTAGGCTTTGCCGTCGATGAACAGGGTCATGAAACCGCCGCCGCCAATGTTGCCGGCCTCGGGGTAGGTCACCGCCAGGGTGAAGGCGGTGGCGACCGCGGCGTCCACCGCGTTGCCGCCTTTCTTCAGAACCTGCGCCGCGACATCGGCGCCATACTGGTTCGGCGCGGCGACCGCGCCACCTTCCAGCAGCGCGGCGAAGGTCGGCGAGCTGGCAGCGATGGCCGCTGTCAGAGCCAGGGTCTTAAACAGAACAATGCGCATAAGGTCCGTCCTTTTATTGTTTTTTGGCAGGTCGAACGATAGGGGCAAGATCGGGGGCGGAGCAATCGGCAAATAAAAACGGCCGCTTGAAGCGGCCGTCTGGCGAGGGGACGAGTGACGGTGGCTACGGTGCCGCGCTTGAGGTCGTCACGACCGTACCGGTCGATCGTCCGAACGCGGCCCGAGCCTGCAGCAGCGGCTACAGGATCACGCTACCCGTGTAGCCGCTGCCGAGCCTGCGAGGCTGCGATCGGCAACGCAGTTGCCGCAAAACCTGAATCCGCGAACTGCCTGGAAAAACGCGCCAGCCGGTTTACGACGGCTACGCCGCCGAGCGCAGCCTCGCAGGCTCGGCAGCGGCTACAGGGATAGCGGCTCAGACCATCTCGTGGCGAATCCACTCCAGCACCGAGGTGCGCCGCGGTACCCAGCCCAGCAGCTCGCGGGCGTTCTTGCCCCGCACGCGGCTGTTGGAACCCAGGCCATAGTTGGCCATTTCATAGCCCCATTCTGCTTCGGCCTGGGCCAGCGGCCAGTCCTGCGGCGCGCCGAGGTGCAGGGCCTGGGCCATGGCGGTGGTCATGTCGATGAACGAGGCTTCAGCGCTTTCGACGAAGTAGAAGGTGCCCGGGATGTTGCGGGTCAGCGCCAGCAGGTACAGCGCCACCACGTCTTCGATATGCACGTTGGACCAGATATTCTGCCCCGGCCCGACATGCCGCACCACGCCACTGTTGCGCGCCTGCTTGAGCAGCCGCGGCAGCTGCACGCTGTCGCGTTTCACGCCGAGGCTGTGGCCGTAGATCAGGGTGTTGCAGAGCACCGCCGAGTTCACCCCGTCCTTGGCAGCGGCCAGCACCAGGTTGTCGATGGCCACGCGCGCGGCCTTGTCGACGGTGGGCTCTGGCAGGTTGTTTTCCTGATAGACGACGTCGCTGACCTTGCCGCCCGAAGCGTCGCCGACGATGCTCGAACCGCTGGTGTGCAGGAAGACCTTGTTCGAACCCTTGAGGGCCGCGAGCAGGACTTCCACCGCGCCACGATGGTCGCTGCTGGCAGCGTTGATCACCGCGTCGGCGGCGCGGGCCTGTTCGCTCAGCACCGCGCTGTCGTCCAGGCTGCCGAGCACCGGCTGGATGCCCAGGGCAGTGAGTTCGGCGGCCTGTTCGGCGCTGCGCACCAGGCCGGTGACTTGATGGCCGGCCTTAACCAGGCCGGTGGCGATGGAGCCGCCGATAAAACCCGCGGCGCCGGTAACGAATACATTCATGGAGAAACTCCCTGGGTGGATAAGTGATGGCGCCAGTATCGACGGGCGACTCCTGCCGAAACAGGCAGGCTGGCCCAAATCACTCTTGCGCAGGGATCACGAATCAGGGATCGGTCTTCCCACGGAGATTGGCCGCTGCAGGAGCCGACTTGCCAGCGATGGCGCCTGCCCGGGCGGTGCAAGGCGAGCCGGTTCCTACAGCAGAAAGGCCTCAGCCTTCGAACAGCGGGTTGGCGTACTCGGCCAGCTTGCCCTGGATAAAGTCGAGGAAGCACTGGATGCGCAGGGCCAGCTGCGAGTTGCGGTAGTACACGGCGTTGATCGGCTGGCGATAGCCGCTGTTGAACTGGGCGAGGAGCGGCGTGAGGCGCCCGGCGCGGATGTCGTCGATGGTCATGAAGTGCGACAGGCAGGCGATGCCCTGCCCTGCCAGCGCCAGATGGCGCACCGTCTCGCCGCTGGAGGCGCTGATACCCGGCTGGATCGGCCAGCGGTCGCCGTGCACATGGCGCAGCGGCCAGTGGTTGAGGGTTTCGGTCTGGGTGAAGCCCAGCAGGGTATGGTCGCTCAGCTCGGCCACGCTGGCGGGTGTGCCGTGCCGCTTCAGGTAGTCGGGGCTGGCGAGGATGTGCAGCGGGCTGCAACCGAGCGAACGCGCGTGCAGGGTCGAGTCCGCCAGGGTGCCGATGCGGATCGCGATATCGGTGCTCTGTTCCAGCAGGTCGATGATCAGGTCGTTGCTGTTGAGCTCCAGCTGGATGTCCGGGTACAGGCTTCGGAACTCGGCGATGTAGGGCACGATGGCATGCAGCATGAACGGCGAGGCGGCGTTGATGCGCAGGCGCCCGGACGGTGTCTGCTGGCGGGACGACAGGCGCTCTTCGAGTTCGTCCATCTGGTCGAGGATCAGCTTGGCCTGCTCGAAGAAGTACTTGCCCTCTTCGGTCAGGTCCATGCGCCGCGTGGTGCGGTTGATCAGCGTGGTGTCGAGCTTGGCTTCCAGGCGCGACAGGGTGCGGCTGACCGCCGACGGCGTCTGCCCGACCTGCTCGGCCGCCGCGGAAATCGAACCGCACTCGATGACGCAGACGAAGATCTGGAGTTCGTCGGATCTGGCTTTCACGTAAGTCCTCTATCTCGGTTGGGCACCTGTAGCCGCTGCCGCAGGCTGCGATCGACCGCGAAGCGGGCGCCGCTCTTGGGGCCCTCGAAGGTCCTGCGGACCTTATCGCGGCCTTCGGCAGCGGCTACAGATCCTGCATCAGGCGCGCAGGACGCCACCGATAGTAGCCGGATTTACGCGGGGAGGTTGAACACCGCCTTGAGGTGTTCTTCGTAGCGCTGCACGTCGGCCTCGATGTTCGGACGCTTCATCACGTCGACGCAGAGGAAGGTCGGCAGGCCGCGCATGCCGAGGAACTGGTTGGCCTTGTGGAACGGGAAGTACACCGCGTCCACGCCCTTGGCTTCGAAGAAGTCGGTGGGGTCGTCGAAGGCTTGCTGCGGAGCGTTCCAGGTCAGCGACAGCATGTACTGCTTGTCGTGGATCAGGCCACCGCTGCCGTACTTCTGCGAGGCATCGGAACGGGTGCGGCCGTCGCTGGCGTAGAGGCTGCCGTGGCCCTCGGTGAAGACTTCATCGATGTACTTTTTCACGATCCACGGCGCGCCCATCCACCAGCCCGGCATCTGGTAGACGATCACATCGGCCCAGAGGAACTTGGCCACTTCTTCCTTGATGTCGTAGCCCTCGTCGATGTGGGTGACTTTGACGTCCACGCCGCCACGGTCCAGCACCATCACCGCGGCTTCATGCAGGGTTGCGTTGTAGCGGCCGTCGGAGTGGGCGAACTTCTTGCCACCGTTGAGCAACAGTACTTTTTTCATGATCCAGCCTCATCAGGAACAACCCTTTGGCGCTGCGCCGCAGGGCCGGGTCGAGAAGATTAAAAAACGATGGGGCGGAGAATATCGTTGAAAGACGATATGAATAAGCGCGATCCAGGCAAAAAGCATTTGACCAATACGCACGAATAGGCGGCGGATTCGTGTCGTAGAATTTTTAAAACTCCCTTTACCCAGGAACGCAGCATGTCCGAACAGCACGGTTTTATCCTCCACGCCAAGACCCGCCCGGAAATGTCCGAGGCCTTCGAGGCGCTGTTTCGCGCCTATGTCGAACCCAGCCGCGCCGAACCCGGCTGCATCGAATACCACATGCTGCGCGACCAGCAGGACCCGAGCCTGTTCATCTTCTATGAGATCTGGGAATCCCAGGCGCACCTGGACGTGCACTCCAACCTGCCGCATATGAAGGCGTTCTTCGACAAGCGCATGGATTACCTGGAACGCGACTTCGATATCCGCCGCATCGACATGCTCAGCCCGTCGTCCGCTAGCCGTTGATCAATAGGTGGGTACCAAGCAACCCCAGGCCGCTGAAAAACACTCTCTTGAACAGCACGGCGCTGATGCGCTGGCGCAGTGCCTGGCCCAGCCACATGCCGAGCAGGGCCGGAATCAGCGCCAGCAGTGAGGCGCTGAGTTCGCCGCCGCCCAGGGCGCCGCGCCAGTACAGGCCGGCCGCCAGGGCCAGGGTCGAGACGGTGAACGACAGCCCCAGGGCCTGCACCAGTTCGTCCTTGTGCAGCCCCAAGGCCTGCAGATAAGGCACCGCCGGAATCACGAACACCCCGGTGGCCGAGGTGATGACGCCCGTCACCAGGCCACAGGCCGGGCCCAGCCAGCTTTCCATGCGTGGTCGCAGCCGCAGGGTCGGCAGCAGCAACCCGCTCAGGGCATAGAGCAATAACGCCGCCCCCAGCGCCCGCACCACCCAACGCCCACTGTCGATGCCCAGCCACCGGCTGCCCAGGCCAGTGCCGATAAAGATCGCCAGCAGCAGCGGCCACAAGCGCTTGAGCAATGTCCACAGATGCCCGCCGAACGCCAGCTGCCAGACATTGGTCAGGGTCGCCGGAATGATCAACAAAGCCGCAGCCTGCGTCGGCGCCATAGCCAGGCCGAGCAGGCCCATGGCGATGGTCGGCAGGCCGAGGCCGATCACGCCCTTGATCATGCCGGCCAGGACAAAGGTACCGATCACCAGCAGGGACAGGAGCAAACCGAGGTTCTGGTAAAACGCGAGGGACGTGTTCATGGCGCTATCCTGCGCCCGCGGCGGTGGGCTGAAAATCTGCCATATACTGAGGCAGCCTCTTGTCTGGCGAGAGGCTTTGGATTTTCAGCGGCTGTGATGCCCCTATCTCGAGCAAGCTCGCTCCTACATCGAAGGGTGTTGCCCCTGTAGGAGCGAGCTTGCTCGCAATAGCCGCACAGCGGCGCTATCAAGGACACCCTCATGCACTTCGACCTGACCGACCTGCGCCTGTACCTGAACATCCTCGACGCCGGCAATATCACCGCCGGCGCCAGCCGCAGCCATTTGTCCCTGGCCGCGGCCAGCGCACGAATCCGCGCCATGGAAGCGTCCCTGGGCACCGAGTTCCTGCAGCGCGGCCGCCGAGGCGTGAGCCCGACGCCCGCCGGCCAGGCCCTGGCCCAGCACGCGCGCGGCCTGCTGCAACAGGCCGAGCACCTGCGCCAGGACCTGGCCGAATACGCCCGGGGCGTCAAAGGCCAGGTGCGCCTGTTGTGCAACACCACGGCGATCACCGAATACCTGCCGGAGCCGCTGGCGGACTTTCTCTGCGCCCACCCCAACCTCGACATCGACCTGCAGGAACTGCCCAGCCTGCGCATCACCCACGCCCTGCGCCAGGGCGCGGCGGACCTGGGGATAGTCTCCGACGCGGTGGATACCCAGGACCTGCAGACCCTGGCGTTTCGCGACGACCCGCTGGTGCTGGTCCTGCCCGCCCACCACCCGCTGGCGGACGGTCGGGCGGTGAGTTTCAGCGACAGCCTGCACCACGACTATGTCGGCCTCGCTGCCCACAGCGCCCTGGCCGTGTACCTGGAAGAACAGGCCTTGCACCTGGGGCTGCGGATGCCGATCCGCATCCGCGCCGACGGCTTCGACGGAGTCATGCGCATGGTCGCCCGGGGCGCCGGGCTGGCGGTGGTGCCCCGGGCCGCCGTCGAACGCCGGAGGCCGGATGCATCGCTCAACGTGCTGCCGCTGGTGGAGACCTGGGCGCAACGCAAGCTGCTGCTCTGCGCCCGCGACTTCAACGCCCTGCCACCCTACGCCAAGGCTCTCCTGGAAACCCTGGGCCCCTTGTAGGAGCAGCCGGTCGACGCTCGATTGCTCGCGAATAGCGTTCGTCGCAACGCCGCGGTGAATGGCCGCTGCGCGGATCGCGAGCAAGCTTCGCTCCTACAGGTTTTGGGTCAGACCTTGGACGGGTTCAGCTCGGCGGCGGCCCGGTTTTTTCTGAAGCAGGCGAAGTAGACCGCCGTCAGGATCAGCAGGAACGGCACGCCGAACACCAGGGTCATCTTGAAGGCCTCGGTGAAGTAGGTGGTGATCATCACCGCGCCCATCAGCACCAGGCCCAGCAACGTGCTCCAGGGGAACAGGCGCATGCGGAACGACAGCTGTTGCTCGCCATGGCGCTGGTGGTAACGGCGGAAGCAGTAGTGCGTGAGGAAGATCATGAACCAGGTGAAGATCGCGCCGAACATCGAGATCGCCATCATCAGAGTGAACGAGCTTTCCGGGTACAGCACGTTAATCAGGGTCGCCAGGCCAATGCCCGAACTGGACAGCAGCAAGGCATTCAACGGGATGCCGCTCTTGCTCAGGGCGCCCATGGACTTGGGCGCATAACCGCCGCGGGACAGGCTGAACATCATGCGCGTGGTGATGTACAGCTGGCTGTTCATCGCCGACAGCGCGGCGATCAGGATCACGAAGTTCATCACCCCGGTGGCGCCGGGAATGCCGATGGTCTGCATCACCGTGACGAACGGGCTCTGCGCCTTGCCGGCCTGGACCCAGGGCACGATGGCCAGCATCAGCGCCAGGGTCAGCAGGTAGAACACCACCAGCCGTACCATGGTCGCGCGAAAGGCCTTTTTCACCGCCCGCTGCGGATCCTCGGCTTCGCCGGCGGCCACCGCGATCATCTCCACGCTCAGGTAGCTAAAGATCGACACGATCACCGCGATCCACATGCCCTGCACACCGTGGGGGAAAAAGCCGCCGTGGGCGGTGTAATGGTGCAGGCCGTAGTCGGCATTGCCGGAGCCGAACACCACGTACACCGCGAGGATGATGAAGCCGACAATGGCGGCGATCTTGATGGTGGAGAACCAGTACTCGAAGTTGCCGAAGGTTTTCACGCTGATGGCGTTGAGCAGGATCAGCACGCTGGAGAACGAGACGATCCACACCCATTCCGGCACGTGGGCGAACCAGTACTTCATGTACATGGCAATGGCCGTGACCTCGGCGCCGACCGCCAGCACGATGGCCGCCCAATAGGCATAGCGAACCAGGAACCCGGCCAGCGGGCTGATGTAGAACTCGGCGTAGGCGCCGAAGGAGCCGGAGGTGGAATGGGCCACGGTCATTTCCGCCAGGCAGCCCATCAGCAGCAGGGTGATGACCGCGCCGATGGCGTAGCTGAGCAGCACGCTGGGCCCGGCGTAACCGATGGCGTAGGCACTGCCCATGAACAGGCCGGTACCGATCGCCCCGCCGATGGCGATCATGCTCATCTGCCCGGCCGTGAGCTGGCGCCTGAGGCCATGCTCACGCTTGGATATGGCTTCAAAGCCGGTGTTGTCGTTCATGTTTCTGTCCTCTGAATATTGTCTTTCTTGAAGAGAGCACATCGTTGGGGTGATGCCTGGGGCCGTCATATGCGGCAGCGAATGGATCAGAAAATACTCAGCGGATATTCGATAATGAGTCGAACTTCATTGTTGTCGGTGGTATCCGCTCGAGCCACCTGGCTGGTTGAACGCAGCGAGCCCTGGCGCACTCGCAGCGACAGGTCCTTGGCCTTGCCGGACTGCACGATGTAGCGCGCTTCAATGTCCCGTTCCCAGCGTTTTCCGTCGCTACCGTAACGGCCATAGGCGCCATTGACGCCACCGTCATAGTGGCTGTCGTCGATATGATCGCCGCTGACATACCGCGACATGAAACTCAGCCCCGGCACACCGAAAGGCGCCATGTCCAAGTCATATCGCAGTTGCCAGGAACGTTCGTTGGGTGCGTTGAAATCAACGATCTGTATTGAGTTGGCGAGAAAAATCGAGGTGCCCGGCTGCTGATCGAAACCCAGATAATCGAACGGTTCATCGCCATCGACGCGTTGATAGGCCAGGGTCAAGCGATGTGCGCCGACCTTGTAGGAACCGGCCAGCGACCAGGTGGTATTGTCGATCTTCCCGGCCAGGCTCTGGCCGGTGTCGTTGGTGCGGTAGATATTGAAGTCAAGGTTCAGCGACTGGCTTGCGCTTACTGGGTAGGTGTAGCTGGCATTGGCATAGTACTGCCGCCAGATATCGGTGAACTGCGAGCCGTACAGGCTGACGCTTAACTGGTCGTTCAGGCTATAGACGCCACCCAGGTAATCGACGCTGCGGGTTTCCACGCCGGCATACAAGGCTTTGAGGGCGCCGTCGTCATTGGTCGATGCACTGTCGTTGCCTGAAGTGAAGTGCCCGGCGTCGAGCAGCAGGCCGTTCAACTCGCTGCTGGTCAGCTGAAAGCCGTTAGCCTGTTGGGTGAACAGTCGCGCGTTGCCCGTGCCGAACACCGGGTTGAGCGGTGTCAGGTTGCCGTATTTGAGTTCGGTTTTCGAGATCCGCATCTTGAGCGCACCGCCCGCTTCGGAGTATTCATCCTCGGCGCGACCGTCGGAGTCGAGTGGCAACAAGCCCGTACCGCTACGCCCCTTGCCGCTGTCGAGTTTAATCCCCACCTGCGCGAAGGCGTCGATGCCGAAGCCGACGGTTCCCTGGGTATAGCCGGATCGGTAATCCAGCAGGACCCCATGAGCCCACTCGTTCCGATAGTTCTGGGCGCCGGGGTTGTTGAGGTTGTTGCGATAGAAATAGAAGTTGCGGTTAGTCAGGGTCAGGCTGCTGTCTTCGACGAATCCATGGTCGGAGGCGGCATACGCCAGTGGGCCGAGACAGGTACTGATGGCAAGCGGCAAGGCTGACCAGAGGGGCGGCTTCATTCTGCATGTTCCTTATTATTATGTTTTCTCAGAACGCTTTATTGGAGGCGACCGAAGCCCCGCCGCCGAAAAAATCGCCACGGCAGGACAACGAGGCCAGGGGTATCAGGTGACGCTGTGGCGCACCTGGAACTGCGCTTGGGACCAGGTTTTCTGGTCGAGGATTTCACCGAGGATCTGCACCGCGTCCCAGACTTCGCTGAAGCGGGTGTACAGCGGCGTGAAGCCGAAGCGCATGATCCGCGGTTCGCGGTAGTCGCCGATCACGCCCCGGGCGATCAGGGCCTGGATCACCGCATAACCTTCGGGGTGTTCGAAGCTGACATGGCTGCCGCGCTTGTCGTGTTCGCGCGGGGTGACCAGCTCCAGGCCATGGGCCGCGCAGCGCTGTTCCACCAGTTCGATGAACAGGTCGGTCAAGGCCAGGGACTTGCGCCGCAGGCTGGCCATGTCGGTCTGCTCGAAGATCTCCAGGCCGCACTCGACCATGGCCAGCGACGTGATCGGCTGGGTGCCGCACAGGTAGCGGGCGATGCCGCTGCTCGGCTGGTATTGCGCTTCCATGTCGAACTGCCGCGCATGGCCGAACCAGCCGGCCAACGGCTGCCTGACCAGGTCGCAGACGGCCGGCGAGACCCAGGCGAAGGCTTGCGAGCCCGGGCCGCCGTTGAGGTATTTGTAGGTGCAGCCGATGGCGTAGTCGGCGCCGGCCTGCTTCAGGTCCACCGGCACCGCGCCGGCGGAGTGGGCCAGGTCCCACAGGCTCAGCGCGCCGCATTCGTGGGTCAGCGCGGTCACCGCCTGCATGTCGTGCATGTAGCCGGTCTTGTAGTTGACGTGGGTCAGCATGACCACCGCGGTGTCTTCGCCAATGGCCTGGGGCAACTCCTCGGGGCTGTCCACCAGGCGCAGGGAATAACCCTGCTGCAGCATCTCGGTCAGGCCTTCGGCGATATACAGGTCGCTGGGAAAGTTGCTGCTCTCGCTGACGATCACCCGCCGCTGCGGCGCCTTGAGCGCCTGCACCCGCAAGGCGGCGCTGAGCACCTTGAACAGGTTGATCGAGGTGGTGTCGGTGATCACCACTTCGTTGGCATCGGCGCCGATCAGTTTGGCCAGGCGGTCGCCCAGGCGCTGCGACAGGTCGCGCCAGCCGGCAGTGTTCCAGCTGCGGATCAGGCCATTGCCCCATTCCTCGGCAATCACCTGTTGTGCCCGTTGCAGGGCCGCGACCGGGCGGGCGCCGAGGGAGTTGCCGTCGAGATAGATCACCCCGTCGGGCAGCGCGAACTGGTTGCGCAGCGGTGCCAGCGGGTCCTGTGCATCGAGGGCCAGGCAGTGGTTTCTTGTTGTCATGGGAAGTCCTGTTTTTCACTAAGGCATGCGGCGGCACACGCCATGCCAGGGGCGGCATCGGCGGCTGCGCGGTGAAGAAATAATGAACGAAGCCCTGGAGAATTTTCGTGCAAAATGCGCTATGAGAGCGGCATAGTCTCGAAGATTATTCGACTACAACTTAAAAAAACGCGGATAAATGCCAACCATGATTCTCGACTCTACAGACCTGCGAATCCTGCACTTCCTGCAACAGGACGGCCGTATCAGCAACCAGGAGCTGGCGGAGAAAGTCGCCCTCTCGCCCTCGGCCTGCCTGCGTCGCCTGCGCCTGCTGGAGGGCGAAAGCATCATCAGCGGCTATCGCGCGGTATTGAATGCGGAGCGTTTGGGGATCGAGTTGGAGGCCATCGTTCATGTGTCGCTGCGCCAGGACGTGGCGGACTGGCACGAGACCTTTATCAAGAAGGTCCAGCAGTGGCCGGAAGTGGTGACCGCCTATGTGGTCACCGGCGCCAGCAACTATGTGCTGCGGGTCCAGGCGCGCAACCTCAAGCACTTCTCGGATTTCATCGTCAATCACCTGAACCGCACGTCCGGGGTCACCGACATCCGCTCGGAAATCGTCTTGCAGAAAATCAAGGAACAGGACGGCCTGCTGGACCTGGTGCTGCGCAAGTAGGCTTGCCTAGAAACCACCCAGGCGCCGCGCGTCGTGGCGCTGCAGGGTGACGCTGGGCGACTCGCCGAACAGCTTGCGGTATTCGGCGGAGAACCGCCCCAGATGGCTGAAGCCCCAGCCCAGGGCGATCTCGGAAATGGTCCGCGCCGAGCCGTGTTCGAGGATCTCCTGGCGCACCGCGTTGAGCCGGTACTTCTTCAGGTAGACCATCGGCGACAGGGCGAAATACTTCTTGAAGGCCTCGAACAGCTTGAAGCGCGAAACCCCGGCGGCGGCTTCCAGGTCTTCCAGGCCCAGCGGTTCGCGGGCGTTGGCGTGAATGTACTGGCGGGCGCGGACCAGGTAGTGGGGCAACTTGACCTCCAGCACCTCGCGCAGCTCCTCCGAGTAGTTGTTCGGCTGGGCCAGGATCAGGCCCTTGATCAAGGAGCTTTCCAGGTCCCGGGTGAAGGCCAGCTGTTCGTACAGCTCGCTGCTGCGCTCCAGCTCGGCGATGAAATAGCGCGCCATGCGCCACCAGGAAGCCGACGCCCCCTCCACCGCATCCATCACCGCCTCGAAGCGCAGCGGCGCTTGCGGCGGGCGTTGCAGCAAGGCTTCGAGGGCCTCGCTCATGGCCGCCCGGGTAATCACCACCTGGACTTTGCGGCAGTCGCCGGAGATCGCCAGCATCTGGCTTTCATTGGGCGCGATGATCACCCCCTGGTCGCGGTTGGAACGCAGCAGCCGGCCGTCCTTGCTCAGTTCCTGATCGCCGCTCAGCGGCAGGCTCAGGCTGTAGCTGCTGAAGCGCTCGGCGTCTTCGATATCGATGGTGACGTCGGTGCCGTATTCGATGGTGCCCAGGGTCGTGGCCCGCGACTTGAACACGTTGGCGCTGTGGTGAAAGCGGATGCGCTCGGGGGTGCTGGTTTCGAGCCGATGCGGCCCGCAAATGCCAGACATCCAGCTTCTCGCCCCCTCGAGGTCGTAACGATCGATACGAATATCGCGAAACTGCGAATCAGCCTTGCTATTCATCACGGCGCACCCACGGCAATATTTTTTTTGCGCGCTCTGACGGCGCGTCTGATTTGAAGTAGTGACCTGCAAGAGCAAGTTTTGCGCCACCGCCCGGCACTGCCAACCGACTGGATAGCAATCGCCGACTAAGTGGATAGAACCCGTCCACCCGGTGCGCAAAACCCACGCAAGACTGCGCCAAACAGTAGCTCATCGCGACATCGCGGTGCAGCCGTTGATCGCCTGCCACCCAGGCCCTGGGTATTTCCACCACACCTCCAGCCCATGTAGCCGCTGCCGCAGGCTGCGATCGACGACGCAGTCGTCGCAAGACCTGAGCCCGCGATCCTCCTGAAACACCGCGATACCCGGTTTGCGCCTGCTGCGCCCGAACGCGGACCGAGCCGATCGCAGCCTGCGGCAGCGGCTACAGATGAACGTGGCCATGCAATTTTGTGGATGGCCTTGGCCGACTAAGCGGATAGCCACCCCTGCCCCGCACTCTCTCTAATGCATGCACCGATTGGCCTGAACAAGAAAGGTACTCACTCATGAGTGGTGCAAGAAACACAGAACAATGGAAAAGCTTCATCGACGGCTGCCTGGATTTTCGTCCGGACGACGGCGTATTCCGCATCGCCCGGGACATGTTCACCGAGCCCGAGCTGTTCGACCTGGAGATGGAACTGATCTTCGAGAAGAACTGGATCTACGCCTGCCACGAAAGCGAGCTGGCCAACAACCACGACTTCGTCACCATGCGCGCCGGGCGCCAGCCAATGATCATCACCCGCGACGGCGAAGGCCGGCTCAACGCGCTGATCAACGCCTGCCAGCACCGCGGCACCACCCTGACCCGGCTCGGCAAGGGCAACCAGTCCACCTTCACCTGTCCGTTCCACGCCTGGTGCTACAAGAGCGACGGGCGCCTGGTGAAGGTCAAGGCGCCGGGGGAATACCCCGAAGGCTTCGACAAGGCCACCCGCGGCCTGAAGAAGGCCCGCATCGACAGCTACAAGGGCTTCGTCTTCATCAGCCTCGACGTCCACGCCGACAACTCCCTGGAGGACTTCCTCGGCGACGCCAAGGTGTTCTTCGACATGATGGTCGCCCAGTCGCCCACCGGTGAACTGGAAGTCCTGCCCGGCAAGTCCGCCTACACCTACGACGGCAACTGGAAACTGCAGAACGAGAACGGCCTCGACGGTTATCACGTGAGCACCGTGCACTACAACTACGTGGCCACGGTGCAGCACCGCCAGCAGGTCAACAGCGAGAACGGCGGTGCCAGCGCCACCCTCGACTACAGCAAGCTCGGCGCCGGCGACGCCAACACCGACGACGGCTGGTTCGCCTTCAACAACGGCCACAGCGTGCTGTTCAGCGACATGCCCAACCCTGCGGTGCGCTCCGGCTACGCCACCATCATGCCGCGGCTGGTGGAGGAGTACGGCCAGGAAAAGGCCGAATGGATGATGCACCGCCTGCGCAACCTCAACGTCTACCCGAGCCTGTTCTTCCTCGACCAGATCAGCTCGCAGCTGCGGATCATCCGTCCGCTGGCCTGGAACAAGACCGAGATCATCAGCCAGTGCATCGGGGTCAAGGGCGAGTCCGACGCCGACCGGGAAAACCGCATCCGCCAGTTCGAGGACTTCTTCAACGTCTCGGGCATGGGCACCCCCGACGACCTGGTGGAATTCCGCGAAGCCCAGCGCGGTTTCCAGGGCCGCCTGGAACGCTGGAGCGACATTTCCCGCGGCAGCCACCGCTGGGCAACCGGGCCGACCCGCAACAGCGAAGCCATCGGTATCCAGCCAGCCATGACCGGCACCGAATTCACCCACGAAGGGCTGTACGTCAACCAGCACCGCAACTGGCAGAGATTCCTCCTCGACGGGCTGGCCCGGCAATCCCTGAAACTGCGTGAGGTGTGAACATGAGTGCGCAACTGCAATACCGTATCGAGCAGTTTTTCTACCGCAAGTCCGAGCTGTGCGACGCCCAGGACTGGGACGCCTACCTCGAACTCTTCGACCCGCAGAGCGAGTTCCACCTGCCGCAGTGGGACTCCGAGCATGTCTACACCACCGACCCGAAACGCGGCATGTCGCTGATCTACTACGCCAACCGCTCGGGCCTGGAAGACCGGGTGTTCCGCCTGCGTACCGGCAAGGCCGCCTCGACCATTCCGATGCCGCGCACCCTGCACAACATCAGCAACGTGCGAATCGCCGAGCTGGCCGACGGCAGCCTGCAAGTACGGCTGAACTGGCACACGCTGTTCTATCGCCTGGCCACCGCCGAGCAGTTCTTCGGCCATGCCACCTACAGCCTCAAGGCCCACGGCGACAGCTGGCTGATCACCCGCAAGCATGTGCTGCTGCTCAACGACACCATCAACTCGGTGCTCGATTTCTACCACCTCTGACGGAGACCGGGCATGAACCACAAGGTCGCGTTCAGCTTTGCCGACGGCAAGACGCTGTTCTTCCCTGTAAACGCCAATGAAATACTGCTCGACGCCGCCCTGCGCAACGGCATCAAGATCCCCCTCGACTGCCGCGAGGGTGTCTGCGGCACCTGCCAGGGCCGCTGCGAATCGGGCACCTACAGCCAGGACTACGTGGACGAGGAAGCCCTCTCCAGCGCCGACCTGGAGCAGCGCAAGATGCTCAGTTGCCAGACCCGGGTGCAGTCCGATGCCACCTTCTACTTCGACTTCGATTCCAGCCTGTGCAGCGCCGCGGGGCCCGCACAGCTCGGCGCCACAGTCAGCGCAGTGCGCCAGGTCTCCGACAGCACGGCGATCCTGCAACTGCAGCTCGACGAGGGTCAGGCGGCGCTGGACTTCCTGCCGGGGCAATACGCCCGGCTGTCGGTCCCCGGCACGTCGAGCAAGCGCTCCTACTCGTTCGCCAACCGTTCGGGCAGCCAGCAGCTGCAATTCCTCCTGCGCCTGCTGCCCGACGGGGCGATGAGCAATTACATCCGCGAACGCTGCCAGGTCGGCGACCGCATCGAGCTGGAGGCGCCCTTGGGCGCCTTCTACCTGCGCCATATCGTCCGGCCGCTGGTGCTGGTGGCCGGCGGCACCGGGCTGTCGGCGCTGCTGGCCATGCTCGAGCAACTGGTCGCCGACGGCTGCACCCAGCCGGTGCACCTGTACTACGGGGTGCGCAACGTCGCCGATCTGTGCGAAACCGCGCGTATCGAGGCTTATGCCGGCCAACTGCCGGGCTTTCGCTACACTCCGGTGATCAGCGAGCCGACGGCGGACTGGCCGGGCAAGCGCGGTTATATCGCCGAGCATTTTGACTGCAGCGAACTACGCGATACTCCGGTGGACATGTACGTCTGCGGGCCGCCACCGATGGTCGAGTCGATCAGGAACTGGTTGCAAGATCAGCGACTTGAGAGCGTTCAGCTGTATTACGAGAAGTTCACCGAGAGTAATATCTGATCTGTCCGCCGTCAGCCGCGATCTGGCCGCGAATACGGACAGATCCGATAACAATGAGAAGAGAGCGTGATTAGTGGATGAGATCCTGAAACCCGGCGAACTCAAGCGTGGCTTGAAGAATCGCCATATCCAGCTGATTGCCCTGGGCGGGGCGATCGGCACCGGACTGTTCCTGGGCTCCGCCGGCGTGCTCAAGTCCGCCGGCCCTTCGATGATCCTCGGTTATGCGATAGCCGGGTTCATCGCCTTCCTGATCATGCGCCAGCTCGGCGAAATGATCGTCGAGGAACCGGTGGCCGGGTCCTTCAGCCACTTCGCGCACAAATACTGGGGCGGTTACTTCGGTTTTCTCGCCGGCTGGAACTATTGGGTGCTGTACGTGCTGGTGGGCATGGCCGAACTCACGGCCGTGGGCAAGTACGTGCAGTTCTGGTGGCCGGAAATCCCGTCCTGGATCAGCGCGGCGGTGTTCTTCGTGCTGGTCAACCTGATCAACATGATGAACGTGAAGTTCTTCGGCGAAGCCGAGTTCTGGTTCGCCATCATCAAGGTGGTGGCCATCATAGGCATGATCGCCCTCGGCTGCTACATGCTGGCCAGCGGCAGCGGCGGCCCGCAGGCGGCGGTGAGCAACCTGTGGAGCCACGGCGGGTTCTTCCCCAATGGCGGCACCGGCCTGCTGATGGCCATGGCCTTCATCATGTTCTCCTTCGGCGGCCTGGAACTGGTGGGCATCACCGCCGCCGAGGCCAGCGAGCCGCGCAAGGTAATCCCCAAGGCAATCAACCAGGTGGTGTACCGGGTGCTGATCTTCTACGTCGGCGCCCTCACCGTGCTGCTGTCGCTGTACCCCTGGGACCAGTTGCTGCAGACCCTCAACGCTTCCGGCGACTCCTACAGCGGCAGCCCGTTCGTGCAGATCTTTGCCCTGATCGGCAGCGACACCGCGGCGCACATCCTCAACTTTGTGGTCCTAACCGCGGCGCTCTCGGTGTACAACAGCGGCGTGTACTGCAACAGCCGCATGCTCTACGGCCTGGCCGAACAGGGCGACGCGCCCAGGGCGATGATGAAGCTGAACAAGCAGGGCGTGCCATTGCTGGCCCTGGGCGTCTCGGCGCTGATCACCCTGCTCTGCGTGGTGGTCAACTACCTGGCGCCGCAGGAAGCGCTGGAGCTGCTGATGGCCCTGGTCGTCGCGTCCCTGATGATCAACTGGGCGCTGATCAGCCTGACCCACCTGAAGTTCCGCAAGTCCATGGGCCAGCAAGGCATAGTGCCGTCGTTCAAGACCTTCTGGTTTCCGTTCAGCAACTACCTGTGCCTGGCCTTCATGCTGATGATCGTCAGCGTGATGCTGATGATTCCCGGCATCCGGGTGTCGGTCTACGCCATCCCGGTGTGGGTTGCGCTGATCTGGGCGTTCTACCGCATGCGGGTGGCCAGGTCCGGCGCTCGCGCGGTGGCCTGACAACGGCAGCACCTGCCCCGGTAGCCGCTGCCGAGCCCGCGAGGCTGCGATCGGCGCGCAGCGGCCGCAAAACAGGCGACCGGGTTCAGCCTGTCCCACCGCAGTGGCCGGTTTTACGGCGCCTGCGGAGCCGATCACAGGCTGCGCCAGCGGCTACAGAACACGAGGAAACCTTGTAGCCGCTGCCGAGCCCCGCGAGGCTGCGATCGGGCGCGCAGCGGCCGCAATACAGGCGACCGTGTTCAGCCTGTCCCACCGCAGTGACCGGTTTTACGGCGCCTGCGGAGCCGATCGCAGGCTGCGCCAGCGGCTACAGAAAACGAGGAAACCTTGTAGCCGCTGCCGAGCCCCGCGAGGCTGCGATCGGGCGCGCAGCGGCCGCAAAGCAGGCGACCGTGTTCGGCCTGTCCCACCGCAGTGGCCGGTTTTACGGCTCCTGCGGAGCCGATCGCAGGCTGCGCCAGCGGCTACAGAAAACGAGGAAACCTTGTAGCCGCTGCCGAGCCCCGCGAGGCTGCGATCGGGCGCGCAGCGGCCGCAAAACAGGCGACCGTGTTCAGCCTGTCCCACCGCAGTGACCGGTTTTACGGCGCCTGCGGAGCCGATCGCAGGCTGCGCCAGCGGCTACAGCTCGGCATAAACAAAAAGGCCCGGCATTCGATGAATGCCGGGCCTTTTTGTTGGCTTGCCGCTTACAGCGTCGAACGTACGCGCCACAGCTCGGGGAACAGTACGGTGTCGAGCATCTTGCGCAGGTAACCGACGCCTTCGGTGCCGCCGGTGCCGGGCTGGAAGCCGATGATGCGTTCCACCGTGGTCACATGGCGGAAGCGCCACTGGCGGAAGGAGTCTTCCAGGTCGATGAACTTCTCCGCCAACTGGTACAGATCCCAGTAGCGCGACGGGTCGGTGTAGACCTCGCGCCAGGCCGCTTCCACCGACGGGTCATGCTGGGTCGGTGCCTGGCTGTTCAGGGCCAGGCGCTCGGGGTCGATGGCCAGCCCGGCCTTGGCCATCAGGCCTATGGCTTCGTCGTACAGCGACGGCGTGGCGATTGCCAGCTCCAGTTCCTTGAGCAGTTCCGGACGATGGGCATGGGGGCGCAGCAGGGTCGCGCTCTTGTTGCCGAGGATGAACTCGATCTCGCGGTACTGGAACGACTGGAAACCCGACGAGTGCCCCAGGTACGGGCGGATCGACTTGTACTCGGACGGGGTCATGGTCGCCAGCACCGCCCAGGCGTGCACCAGCTGGTCGAAGATCCGCGACACCCGCGCCAGCATCTTGAACGCCGGTGGCAGCTGCCCCTGATGCACGTGCTCGCGAGCCGCCTTGAGCTCGTGCAGCATCAGTTTCATCCACAGCTCCGAAGTCTGGTGCTGGATGATGAAGAGCATTTCGTTGTGGTCCGGCGACAAGGGGTGCTGGGCATTGAGGATGCGCCCCAGGTCCAGGTAGTCGCCGTAGCTCATGGAGTCGGAAAAATTCAGCTCGGCGTTATGCCAGTTGTCGGGCGGCGGGTTGTTCGAATAGGGACATTGACTCATCGCGTGGGCTCCTCATGTCAGGTCGCGGCCGGTCGATCACCCGGCGCCGGCCTTGATCGAGGGCGCGCGGGGTCGAAGCTTCGTTGTTGTAAATACTATTGTAGGAATTATCGCGGCAAAGGCCGCAGGATGGCGCGCACCGGGCTCGCATCCAGATGAGCGAAACGCAGGGGCAGCGCGATCAGTTCGTAGTCGCCTTCAGCCACCTCATCGAGCACGATGCCCTCGAGAATTGCCAGGCCATGGCGGGCCACTGTGTTATGGGCCTCCATGGTTTTCGATTGCTGCGGGTCGAGGGACGGGGTGTCGATGCCGATCAGGCGCACACCGTGGCTGGCCAGCAGCTCGACGGTATCCTTGGCCACGGCGCTGAAATCCGGGTCCCAGGTGCTCAACGGCGCCTGTCTATAGGTGCGCAACAGCACCCGCTCGGGCAGGTTGTCCAGGTGCCCCTCCAGGTGCCGGGGCAACACCAGCGGCCCGCAACCCAGGCAATGCACGACCCGGCACGGGCCGAGGTAGACATCCAGCGGCACCTCGCCGATCGGCGCGCCATCGGCGCTGTAGTGCAGCGGCGCGTCGACATGGGCACCGGTGTGCGGCGACAGGGTGATGCGCCCGACGTTCACCGGGCATTCGGGCCCGTATTGCCAGACCCGCTCTTCCTGGAACGGCGTATCGCCGGGCCAGGTCGGGGTCGCGGTACTCAGGGGCGGGCTGATGTCCCACCAGCTTGGGGTTATGCTCATAGCGCTGCTCTCGGCCATTTCGACCTGAATCATACGAGCGATGCCCGTGAAGATTCTTGCGAAATGCTCCGGCGACCGCGGAATCTTTCGCATGAACTGCCAGGAAATCACTGATTCACGCTCGGAAATTTCAATGCAAACCGCGGCAACACTTCACGGGCGGGTACTGCGTTTCTGGGCACCCCGATGTCGAGTACAGACAACTGGCCGGGTGCCGGGCGCTATAGGGTGCGACTTCAGTTCTCAGCCAAGACCCCGGAGTCCTCATGACCGCGACTGCCCCCATCACCGTTCTGCGCGACACCCACCCGCTGCCGGTTCTCGATGCCTGCAAATGGGAAAAGCTCGAAGGCGACCCGCACACCGTCAACCTCAACGCCTACACCAGCGAAGACGGCAGCAAGATCATGGGTACCTGGATCTGCACGCCCGGCAAATGGCGCGTGGACTACGTGAAATGGGAGTACTGCCATTTCCAGGAAGGCTACTGCGTGATCACCCCGGACGGCATGGAACCGATCCACCTGCGCGCCGGCGATATCTTCGTGGTCGAGCCGGGGATGAAAGGCACCTGGGAAGTGGTCGAGACCGTGCGCAAGTATTTCGTGTTCGCCTGATATCCGAAGATTCAGGCCGCCGTTTTGCAAACTGCCTGATCGATCCAGCGAAGGACTTTCCGCGAAACATCAAGAGGCGCTCATATCATTGAGGAGCGCCTCTTTTTATAAAGTCACAGCAATAAGGCAGACACCCCGCCATACACTTCCCGGCCTAATGATATTGGCCAACCAGAAGTTCACCCATCTCAGCCCAGCGAATACAGACAGCCCATTTAAACTTCCAGCAAGCTTGCTTAAACAAAAAAACCAAGCAGACAACCCGCATTTAAAATTTTAGAAAGTCTATTAATACAACGACTAAAAAGGGGACGATTTCAACGTCCCCTTCTGCACATCCTGGAGCCTGGCGGTGTATCGGGCACTTAGTCTTTGGCTTTCGAGATTTTCCATGAGCCGGTATTGCCGTCCCGATTCAGATAGGGGGTCGTCGATACCGCATATTTGACACCCTCGCCACTGGCATGCCCACAGGTATCCAGGAACCCGCCGCGCACATCGTTGTAGCCATTCAGGAAGTGCACAACATCCCCCTCTCTCACCTTGAAATCCTTGGGATCTGAGGTATCGGCGAAAATTCGCCAGTGCAGGGTATCCGCTGGCCGCGATTCCTTGAGGGCCGTGACCACGTTGTAGATCGACGGTTTTGTCGCGTGGCCATTGGTGTCCAGATAGCCACCCTCGTTGTTGTAGAGGTTCCACAGCAGAATCACATCGCAACTTTCAACCTCGGTTCCTACTGCCTTGCCTGTCGCGGACTCGATGATCCAGGTGCCAGTACCCGGGCCGCGATGAGGTGTGGTTGCGGTGACTACGCCGTAAAGGCTGTTCGGGGCGGTGGCATGGTTACAAGTATCGAGATAACCGCCATCCCAATTATTGTAACCATTCTTGATATGAACTTTGTCTCCGTATCTCAGGACATCTGCCATGGTCTATCTCCCTGATAAAACCTCATATACATGCCATATCCATGACATGTCGTCATTCGACAGAGACGCTGTCGACACAAGTCACCTTAGCTATCAATCCCGATACTGCCAGAGCATGCCTTATACATTGTCGCGATAAAGCTACTTGCGAATCTTCATCGCCTGCCTTGCCAATATTACGGACGATATTCGACCGTAAAGAACGGTCATAAACCGATGAATTGACTGTTCTGCACAAGCACGATTGCCGAGGACGGCGCACTCGATCCCTGCCTGTGCCAGCGGCTACAGGGGAGCGAGGTCCATTGAGGTAAGAGAGATGGCAAAAAACCGGGAGCCCGCCCGACGCGGGCTCCCGGAAAAATCCCCTATTGGGGCTTGCGATAGCTGTTGACGATAGCCGAGAAGTCCATGCCCCCTTCCCCGCGCTGGCTCATGGCCTGGTACAGCTGCTGCGCCACGGCGCCCAGCACCACCGGCTGGTGCGCCTGGCGGGCGGCCTCGGTGGCCAGGCCCAGGTCCTTGAGCATCAGCTCGGCGCCGAAGCCGCCGGTGTAGCCGCGGGCGGCCGGCGCGGTTTCTATCACGCCGGGCCAGGGGTTGTAAGTGTCGGAACTCCAGCAACGCCCGGTGGAGCTGTTGATGATGCCCGCCAGCACCTTGGTGTCGATCCCCAGGGCATCGCCCAGGGCCATGGCTTCGCTGACACCGATCATCGAGATGCCCAGCAGCAGGTTGTTGCAGATCTTGGCGATCTGCCCGGTGCCCACTTCACCGCAGTGCACGATATTGCGGCCCATCTGCGCCAGCACCGGCTGCAGGGTGGCGAACAGTTCGGCGCTGGCGCCGACCATGAAGGTCAGGGTGCCCGCCGCCGCGCCGCCGGTACCGCCGGATACCGGCGCATCGGCCACAATCACGCCTTGCTTGGCGGCTGCCGCGGCCACGTCGCGGGCGGTCTGCGGGTCGATGGTGCTGCAATCCACCGCCGGCGTGCCACGGGCGATACCCGCCAGCACCCCGTCGTCCCCCAGCCAGACGCTGCGCACATGGGGCGCGGCCGGCAGCATGGTGATCACCAGCTCGCTGTCTGCGGCGGCGGCGCGCGGCGAGGTACTGATGCTGCCACCCAGTTCGGCCAGCTCCTTGAGCACGGCCTGGTTCAGGTCGAACAGGTTCAACTGATGCCCGGCCTTGAGCAGGTTGCGCGCCATGGGTGCGCCCATGTTGCCCAGACCGATGAATGCGATTTTCATGAGCGGACTCCTCAACGCAAATGGATGGTGGTGTTCACGCCATCGTTGACGCTGTCATCGTCGAACCAGCGACTGGTGACGGTCTTGGTCTGGGTATAGAACTGCACCACTTGTTTGCCATAGGGCCCCAGATCGCCCAGTTTGGAACCACGGGAACCGGTGAAGCTGAAGAACGGTACAGGCACCGGGATCGGGATGTTGATCCCGACCTGGCCGACATCGATTTCAGTCTGGAACTTGCGCGCCGCCGCGCCGCTCTGGGTGAACAGGCCGGTGCCGTTGCCGAAGGGGTTGCTGTTGACCAGGGCGATGGCCTGGTCGAGGGTGTCCACTTCCAGCACCACCAGCACCGGGCCGAAGATTTCCTGGGTGTAGATCTGCATGTCGGTGGTCACCCCGGAGAACAGGGTCGGGCCGACGAAGTTGCCCTGCTCGAAACCTGGCACCTTGACGTCGCGGCCGTCCAGCTCCAGCTTGGCGCCTTCCTTGATGCCGCTTTCGATCAGGCTCAGCACACGCTCCTTGGCGCGCTTGGAAATCAGCGGCCCGACATCGGTGCCCGGCTCGCTGCCGGCATTCACCTTGAGCTTCTGCGCCAGCGCCTTGAGGTCCGGCAGCCATTGTTTCGCCGCGCCCACCAGGACCACCACCGAGGTGGCCATGCAACGCTGGCCGGCCGCACCGAACCCGGCACCGACCAGGGCATTGAGCGCCTGTTCGCGGTTGGCGTCGGGCAGCACCACGGCGTGGTTCTTCGCGCCCATCATCGACTGCACGCGCTTGCCGTGCTTGCCCGCCAGGTCGTAAACGTGGGTGCCCACAGCGGTGGAGCCGACGAACGACACCGCCTTGATGTGTGGGTGGGTGCACAGTTTGTCCACCACATCCTTGCCGCCATGCACCACATTGAGCACGCCAGGCGGAACGCCGGCTTCCAGCGCCAGCTCCACCAGCAGCATGGTCGACAGCGGGTCCTGTTCCGAAGGCTTGAGGACGAAGGTGTTGCCGCAGGCGATGGCCATCGGGAACATCCATAGCGGAATCATTGCCGGGAAGTTGAACGGGGTGATCCCGGCGCAGACACCGATCGGCTGGCGCAGGGTGTAGGTATCGACGCCACCGGCGACGTTCTCGGCGAACTCGCCCATCTGCAGGCTGCCGATCGAGCAGGCATGCTCGACCACTTCCAGGCCGCGGAAAATATCGCCTTCGGCATCGGCGATGGTCTTGCCCTGTTCGGCGCTGAGCACCTGGGCAATGCGCTTGGAGTGTTCGCGGATCAGCGCCTGCAGCTTGAGCATGATGCGCATCCGCGCGCCGATCGGGGTCAGCTTCCAGGTCTGGAAGGCGCGATGCGCGGCTTCGATGGCGGCGTCGACTTCATCCGCCGTGGCGAAAGGTACCTTGGCCAGCACCTGCTGGGTGGCCGGGTTGGTGATGTCGTGCCATTCGCGGGTCTGGGATTCGACCCACTGGCCGTCGATCAGCAGCTTGACCTGCTGCAAGGTGGTGCCGTCGGACTTGAGGGATGCGTTCATACGGGTCTCCTGACTTCTTGAGGTTCTTATGCAGGGAGCCAAGGCGTGGGACCGCCTTGAAATGAGGCGTGCGTCGCGAGTTGGTTGTCGGACTGTTTTTGGAGTATAGATGTGCAAACTTCTAATAAGAACGCACATAAAAGCCGGTCCATCATGCAAAAAAACATCACCTCCCTCGGCTCGCTGAACTGGGACGACCTGAAGTTTTTCCTCGAAGTGGCGCGCACCCGCAAGGCCAGCAGCGCGGCCAAGCGCCTGGCGGTGGACTACACCACGGTGTCGCGGCGCATCGGTTCGCTGGAGGGCGCGCTGGGCACCCTGCTGTTCGAAAAGTCCCGGACCAACGGCTTTGTCCTGACCGCCGAGGGCCAGCGCCTGCTGGGTTATGCCGAGTCGATCGAGAGCACCCTGCACATGGCCTGCGAACAGGTCTCGGGCTCGGGCGTGGCCCTGTCCGGGCATGTGCGCATGGGCTGTACCGAAGGTTTCGGCAGCTTTTTCATCACCCCGCAGCTGAGCCATTTCGTCGACGCCTACCCAGCGATCTCGGTGGATATCCTGCCGCTGCCGCACTTCATCAGCCTGTCCAAGCGCGAAGCCGATATCGTCATCGCCCTGGAACGCCCGGAGCATGGCCCCTACGTCTGCTGCAAGCTCTGCGACTACCGACTGCAGCTCTATGCGACCCAGGAATACCTCGACCAGCACCCACCGATCCGCCGCCCGGCGGACTTGAGCGAGCATCAATTCATCAGCTACGTGGACGACCTGGCGTTCAGCTCGGAGCTCTTGTACCTGGCCAACGTACTGCCCGGCGCCAGCGCCAACCTGCGCAGCACCAGCGTCATCGCCCAATACGTGGCGGCCCAGCAAGGACGCTCGCTGGCGATCCTGCCCTGCTTCCTGGCCGCCCAGGACCCGCGTCTGCTGCCAGTGCTGCCGGAGGAAATAGACATCACCCGGCAGTTCTGGATGTACTGCCGCGAGGACCTGCGCAAGCTCAAGCGGATCACCCTGTTGTGGGACTACATCCGCAGCGTGACCGAACAGAATCAGGGCCTGCTGATGGGGCAGAGCCGGGAGATGGTGTTTGCCGACTCATAGTCTGCACGGAATCGCGAAGGCTGATCGCAATGAGAGCGGGCTTCATCCAAGTTCAGAATCGTCCTAAAGCCTTGCCCATCGTCACTTGTTAGGTTCGCGAAGCTCGACAAAGAGCCTCACGGACCCGCCAACACACAAGGACGATCAATGCTTTCTTCTGCTCGCCTGGGCGATAAACACCTCTGCCCGCTTCCCGGTCACGGTACGACACCTATTGCTTCCGCTTCTGGTGACATCAACATCAACTTCATGGGAGCAGCCCGAGTCGGTGACACTTGCGGCTGTGGCGCAGTCATTACCACAGGGTTTCCTTCGATCATCCTGAATGGTCGTCCTATGGCCCACTTGGGGAGCCCCACCAGCCACGGCGGGACCATTATCACGGGCTCGGGTAACACCTTCGGCGGCTTTGTCTTTGAACCCACTCCTGATGCGCTAATCATTAACTTCGCAGCCCTCGGCGTGTTCCGCCCAGACGGCTCGGTGGACGATGAAAAGATGGCGACCTTGTTGGCTGATCCGAAGCTGATGGAGAAGGCTAGCGCTGCAAATGCCTTGGTTGATCCCAATGAGGCCTCTAAGGCGCCTGAAGAGAAGCCAGAAGAAAAGGTCTGTAATGACCCAGACCAGATGGAAGAACTGGCGAGCTACATTGCGGGCGAGATGAATACCAATATCAACAGCCCGTCTGTGCGACAAATGAAAGACCTCAACAGCTTTAGCCCAACAGCTGAAATGAAGAAGTATAAGGAACTTCCTTTCTATCTTCGTCTTGGTCAAAGCCCTGACTTCTACAGCTTAGCGCTGGGGAAGAGAGCGAAGGCTTTGGCTATCTGGACTGAGCGAGTCGGCCAGGGCCGGCCCTGGGACCACAAGCCGAAGCTGCAAGCGATGTTCAAGGATGTTTGGAACAAACAAGGGGGCTACGACTACTTCTATGACATCTGGTCGAACATCCACTATGGCTATGTTGGACTGGCTGGTGGACTCTCTGAAAGCGTCCTCTTGGACGGCGCAGGTATAGAGCAGATAGGGTCGGACGCTGCTCGGAAGGTTGAGGAGATTTTTGAAAAACCTAAAGCAGAATGGGAACGGCCCGGTCCGCATCGCTCTGCTGATATCGAGGGCATGAGGGCCTGGGATGATGCACCTGACCGAATATCCATTAGTATCGGCGTGAAGCTCTATCGACAACGCCCCAACGGAGGCATAACGGCAAAGATGATCATGGACGAAGTTCTTGCAGTACAACCGAAGGAATGGGGGGAAGGTATCCGTGTCCACAAATGTAAGGCCCATTAAATACAGGTACATTTTTGGCATTCTCTTTCTGCTACTGCTGTTCCCCTTTGTGTTTTGGAGGGTAGCGACCCCAGTGGTCACGGTTCACTACTCCAAGGAGGGAAAAGAGAAGCTTTCTATGACCTGGAATACCGAACACCGAATTTATCGGAGTGGACGCGGGGGCCTATTTCCAGGCGAGGCGACATCTGACTTTGGTCACATTTTTCCAGATGCCGGGTTCTTCATGGAGTTCTATTGGTGGAGTGATACGGGCCGTAATCATTGCGTCAATATCACCCCTAAATGGCGAAGAACGGATATTTACCTCGACCTAAATGGCAATATTGATACCAGCCCAGAGAGCGGCACGGATACGGATCGCTTGAAGAAGTGCACTACGGACCCTGCTGATCCTTAAGAACTCCAAGCATCACCACTATGAGCTCACCCTGCCAGCACCACTGTAAGATCCACTTAGCACAGCCTGGTCCTGCTACTGCGAAGACCTAGCGGATCACCCTGCTGTGGGATCCGCAGTGTGAAGGAAGAATCAGGGCCTGCTGGCAAGACAGACCCGGTGATGGTCTTCGCCCATCAGTCGGCGATGACCACAATCGAGACGCGACGGTTTTCGGTACGTCCGGCCACCGTGCTGTTGGAGGCCACCGGCTCGCTGCTGCCCAGGCCGCGCAGCTGGATGTTTTCTTCGCGCATGCCCGTGGCCACCAGTACCTTGCTCACGCTTTTCGCCCGGCGCAGGGACAGTTGCTGGTTGTAGCTTTCCCTGCCGGAGCCATCGGTGTGGCCATCGACCCGGACCTTGTCGATGTGCACGCTGACCAGGGCCTTGCCGATGCGCTCGACGATCTCGGTACTGGCGGCATTCAGTGTCTCGATATCACTGCCGAACAGCACCTTGCCGGACAGGCCGAAGGCCCAGCCCTCGTCCGTCAGCTCAAAGCCCTCCTGCTTGAGCACCGCCACTTGCTGCGGGGTCAGCCCCTTGGGCGGCACGCTCTGGCAACCGGTCAATGAAAGCAGCGCCAGCAACAGGCCGGTGGTGAAAAGTCGCAAGCAAGGTCGAGTCAGTGAAAACAAAGAATTAGCTCCTGGATTGAACGTGAACGACGGGGGGCTCCGACCCCGCGGTGTGTTGCCCGCCTCGAGAGACACGCTTGGCCTGATACATCGCCGCATCGGCGGCGTTGAGCAGAGCACCCGGGGTGGTGCCATGATCAGGGTAGACGGCAATACCGATACTGAGTGAAGTCAGTACCGAAGTACTGCCTGGCAAGGCAATTGGCATCTCCATGCTGGCGATGATTTTTTCCGCGATACGCTCGGCATCCTCGATCCGGTGCAGCGGGGTCAGCAGAATGGCGAACTCGTCGCCCCCCAGGCGCGCCACCAGGTCTTCCTCGCGCAACTGCGCGCGCACCCGCGACGCCACCGCCATCAGCACCGCGTCGCCGGCGGCGTGACCGAAGTTGTCGTTGATGCCCTTGAAGCGATCACTGTCGAGAAACAGCACCGCCACCCGTTCGTTGAGCTTGCTGGCGCTGCGCAGCGCGCGGATCAGCCGGCCCTCGAAAAACGCCCGGTTCGGCAACCCGGTCAGGCTGTCATGGCTGGCCTGGTGGGCCAGGGTTTCGTTTTCACTCTGCAAGTGGGTTTGCCAGGCTTCCAGCTCATCGAGCAGGGCATTGAAGTCGTTGCCCAGGTTGTCCAGCTCGGCAATTTCCGCCGGCGGCACCCGAACGTCGAATGCCCGCTCGCGGCGCGCGGCATGGGCCACATCGGCCAGGCTGCGCAGCGGCCCGGTGATGCCGCGCAACTGCCGGCGCGCCAGGGAGAGCGCCACCCAGGCGCTCACCGCGATACACAGGACAATCCCCACCAGCCCACTGAGCAGGAAGCGCAGCAGGCTGCCGCCGTGCCCGGTCAGGGCGATGCTGCCGATTTCCTGGCCCTGATGCATGATCGGCACGGTGATGGGCTTCTCGAGAAAGGCCCGGGCGATCTGCATTTCCAGATCGGTCAGCAAACCGATTTCCGGCCGCTCCCAATGGGCCAGCACGCGCCCCCGGGCATCGAGTACCTGGGCATCGGCCACCTCTTCGGTGGAGGCAATCAGGGCCAGGGCTTCGGTCGCCGCGGCGCTGTCGTTGAATACCACCGCCGCTTCGACCGTGTAATTGATCGAACGCGCGATCAGATGCAGGTTGTGATCGGCATACACCCGCAACGCCAGCACCCCGAGCAATGTCAGGGACAGGCTGGCCATGGAAATGGCCAGCAACGCGACAGTCAGGTTCCCGCGGCCAATGACCGAATGCAATGTAGGGCGAGCAGGAGATTTGAAGAAGCTCATGGCACCGCCGGTCGACGACGGGAGAGTTGCAGCACGCTTGGATGAATCCGCACGCCACTGCGCGCCACCGAATCCAGGTTGACCTCGAATGACACCTGATTGTCACTGACGCGCAGGCAGAACAGGCTACCGACCGTGCACTGGTCGCCGCCCTCGCTGATGCTCAATACCGGATGACCGGCCAGGGAAGTGAACAGGCGGGCGCGCTGGTCGTCGGTCAGCTTGCCGATGTACACCGCATCGCACTCGCTGACGATGGCCGGGTTGTCGGCCAGCAAGCGCTGCACCAGAACCGGGCGGCCCGTGGCCTGGGTCGTACCCTTGACCAGGTCGTCGGTGTATTCGGTCGGCCCCACCACGCACAGACGCAATTGCGCCGGCTCCACCGGCCAGCGCGCATAACTGAGAATCCCCAGCACCACTTGAGTCACCGCCTTGGCGCGCTGGTCTGCCAGGCTGGTGGCAGCAGGCTCGGGTTGCGCGACGGCAAAAGTGCTCAACAGACAGACCAGGGCGGACAGCAGTACCTGCCTCCAGCCCGAAAAGCGCTCTGTCGCCGAGACAGCCACGTTCATGCAGGAATTCTCTTTGATCTTCATACAATGATGCCGCAACGATAGCACAGCCGGTGAAACCGCCGCGAGGTTCCCAGGTATGGGTAGCAGGCTATTGGTTTAGAAAAAAATGAAGTAACGATTTGAGCCTTCCTATTCTTCATGCCTGCATCGCCTGCTTAAGATCGGCGCCAGAGAGCGAGCCGTCCAGAGCGCCCTCGGTGAGACCGGATCCGCAGAGACCCGGCTCAAGGAATGTCTTTTGCTACTGCCCAGTATCGCCGCTTCGGCCCAGTGCCTTTGCGGTGCCATGAGTAGCCCAAGACATCTTTGAGGTTAGCCGATGCAACTGGAAATATTCCGCACACTCTGGGGCTATACCGCCAGCCCAGCCCAGGCCCTCGACGAGCTGCTGGCCGCCGGCTTCGACGGTATGGAAGCCCGCCTGCCTTTGCAAGCCCGCGAACGCGGCGAATTCGGCACTTTCCTGCGGGACAATCGCCTCGGCTATATCTGCACGGTTTTCACCGCCTACGACGTCCTGCCAAAACAATCGGCCGCGTTCCAGGAACACCTGCTGGACCTGGAGCGCAAGCTCGCCTGGGCCGCCGAACTGGCGCCGCGCTTCGTCAATGTGCTGGCCGGCAACGACCGCTGGCCCCTGGCCCAGCAAGTCGAGTTCTTCGGCCAGGCCATGGAGCTGGCGCGCAAGCATGGCCAGTTCTGCAGCTTCGAGACCCACCGCGCCCGCTCGCTGTTCAATCCCTGGGTCACCCTGGAGCTGATCCGGCAATTGCCCGACCTGCGTTTCACCAGCGATATCAGCCACTGGGTCGTCACCTGCGAACGCCTGCTGGATGACCCCTTCGATGACCTGAGCGCCTTCGTCGAGCGCGTTCACCATATCCAGGCCCGGGTCGGCTATGACCAGGGGCCACAAGTCCCGCACCCCGCCGCCCCGGAATATGCCCGTGAACTGGCGTTCCACCAGCAGCACTGGGAAGCCATCTGGCATGCGCAAAAGGCCCGTGGCTACCAGGTCAGCACCCTGACCCCGGAGTTCGGCGCCGACGGCTACCTGCATCACCTGCCCTTCACCAACATGCCGGTGGCCGACCTCTGGTCGCTGAACCAGTGGATGGCCAGGACCGAGCGCGAACACTTCGACCGCTTCACCCACTCAACCCGCCCGTGAGGTTCTTGCGTCATGCCCGAGAAGATCGATAACACCCCGGCCAAGGCCAACTTCAAGCACATTCCGGTGGTGGACATCGCCGGCCTGTTCAGCATCGAGCTGGAGCACCGGCTGGCCGTCGCCGAGCAGTTGGGAGCGGCCGCCAGCGAAGTGGGCTTTCTCTACATCACCAGTCATGGCATCGACCCGCAGTTGATCGCCGGCCTGCGCCAGGCCGCCAGGGACTATTTCGCCCAGCCCCTGGACAGCAAGATGCAGCACTACATCGGCACCTCGAAAAGCCACAAGGGTTTCGTCCCCGAGGGCGAGGAGGTGTATTCCAAGGGCAAGCCGGATCACAAGGAAGCCTTCGACATCGGCTTCGAAGTACCGGCCGACGATCCCCTGGTGCTGGCCAACACGCCGCTGCTGGGGCCGAACGAATGGCCAGAACTGCCCGGTTTCAAGGAAGCGGTGCAAGCCTATTACGCGGCCGTCTTCGCCCTCGGCAGGCGCCTGTTCAGCGGGTTCGCCCTGGCCCTGGGCCTGGAGGAAAACTATTTCGACGCCCTGGTCACCCGCCCGCCTTCCAAGCTGCGCCTGATCCACTACCCGTTCGACGACGCGGCCCAGGATGCGCCCGGCATCGGCGCCCACACCGACTACGAGTGCTTCACCATCCTGCTGGCCGACAAGCCGGGCCTGGAGGTGATGAACAATCTGGGCCAGTGGATCGATGCCCCGCCGCTGGCCGACGCCTTTGTGGTGAACATCGGCGACATGCTGGAGGTGATGACCGCCGGCGCCTTTGTCGCCACCGCCCACCGGGTGCGCAGCGTCAGCGAGGAGCGCTACTCGTTCCCGCTGTTCTACGCCTGCGACTTCCATACCCAGATCAAGCCTTTGCCGCAGTTCGCCAAGGCCTCGGACGACTACGAGCAGATCGCCATCGGCGAACACATGTATGGCCAGGCCCTGCAGACCTACCAGTACCTGCGCAAGCGCGTGGAGAACGGCGAGATCCGCCTGCCGGAAAAGGCCCGCAAGCCTTCGAGCTTCGGCCACCTGAAACACCAGTCGCAAGCGTCCTGACCACCCTTTTGCCCTTTGCTTCCATCCCCTGGAGAGACCCACGATGCTTAACAAAAACAACGTTGCTCGCCTGACCCTGCTCACCGCCGGCCTGTTGTGCGCCACCGCTGGCCTGGCCTCGACCGCGACACCCGGACAGCTGAAGATCGGCATGGAAATCACCTACCCGCCGTTCGAGTCCTATGACAGCGAGAAGAACGTGGTCGGCTCCGACCCGGAACTGGCCCACGCCCTGGCCAGGCACCTGAACGCCAAGGCCGAGTTCGTCGACACCAAGTTTCCCAGCCTGATCCTCGGCCTCAACGCCGGTCGCTACGACGCGATCATTTCCGGCATGTACATCACCCCGGAACGGCAGACCCAAGCCATGACCATCGCCTATGCGAAAACCGGCGCGGCGATCATGACGTCCAAGGACAGCGGCCTGAATCCACAAACCCCTGAAGACCTGTGCGGCCTGAAGGTCGGGCTGGAACAGGGCACCACCTGGGTCAGCCAGTTACAGAAGCTCTCCAGCGACTACTGCGTGCCAAACAACAAGGGCGCGATCAGTGTCAGCGAATACCCCTCGGCACCTGAGGTGACCCAGGCCCTGCTGTCGAAGAACATCCAGGCCCAGGTGGAAATCGCCGGCGCGGCGAAGATGATCGCCGAACGCACCCAGGGTCGGGTGGTAGTCACCAGCCAGCACCTGATCTATCAGCAAACCCTCGGCATCTTCGTCAAGAAAGGCAACGACGCCACCTACAAGGCGCTGCAGGAAGCCTTCGCCGAGAGTCGCAAGAACGGCGAGTACGCCGCGATCCTCGGCAAATACAACCTGGAACCGGTGACTGACTGACAAGCCACTGCGGCGCACGGATGCGCCCGTGACCGGCCCCCGATCGAGCGCGCAGCGCCCGTCCTGATGCCTGCGATCCGAAGCCGCCTGAGGTGTTTATGCAATTCGACTGGTCCTACTTCATCTCCCTGTTTTCCCTGCCCAGCTTCTGGCATGCCTGCGTCACCGTGGTCCAGCTCAGCGCCCTGGCCTGGTTCATCGGCATGCTGCTGGGCTTTCTCCTGGCCTCGGCCAAACTCTCCACGGCCGCCTGGATCAGAACCCCGGCAGCGCTGTACATCTGGTTCTTTCGCAGCATTCCGCTGCTGGTGCTGGTGGTCTTCGTCTACAACCTGCCCCAGCTGTTTCCGGCCACCGGTTCGGTGCTGTCCAACCCCTTCTACTCGGGGCTGCTCGCCCTGGTGGTGACCGAAGCAGCGTACATGGCGGAAATCCATCGCGGCGGGCTGATCTCGGTGGCCAAGGGGCAGAAGGAAGCCGGCCGCGCGCTGGGCATCGGCCTGATCGGCTTGCAACGGCTGATCGTCATCCCCCAGGCCTTCCGTATTTCCCTGCCGACCCTGATCAACGAGTACATCACCGTGGTCAAGCTGACTTCGCTGATCTCGGTGATCTCCCTGACCGAACTGCTCACCGTCGGCCAGCGCCTGTATGCGCAGAACTTCCTGGTGATGGAGACCCTGGCCGCGGTGGCGGTGTACTACGTGCTGATCGTCACCCTGTTCGCCTGGCTGCTGCAGCGCCTGGAACGCCACCTGGACCTGAACCTGCGCACCCCGCAAACCCTGGATGCCGCCGGCACCGAGCGGCTCCGGCAACAGGCACAACCACAGCACAGCCGCCCTCGCCCACGACCGGTAGCCGGCAGCGCCCCGGCCCTGCAACTGCAAAACATCCACAAGCGCTACGGCGATCATCAGGTGCTCAAGGGCGTCGACCTGAACGTCGCCAGTGGCCAGGTGATTTCCATCATCGGTCCGTCCGGCTCGGGCAAGACCTCGCTGATCCGCACCATCAACGGCCTGGAGCGCATCGACCAGGGCGAGATCGTGCTGTTCGGCAACAGCTTCATCAGCGCCGGCGACAACCTCAACAGCCCGCAGGTGCGCGAGGGCGTGCGGCACATCGGCATGGTCTTCCAGAACTTCAACCTGTTCCCCCATCGCTGCATCCTCGACAACATCTGCCTGGCGCCGCGTTACCACGGCAGCAGCAAGGCCTTGAGCGAGCAGCAGGCCTACGCGTTGCTGGACAAGGTCGGCCTGCTGGCCCACGCCCACAAGTACCCGCACCAGCTGTCCGGCGGCCAGCAGCAGCGCGTGGCGATTGCCCGGGCCCTGGCGATGGAGCCGCAGATCATGCTTTTCGACGAGCCGACCTCGGCCCTCGATCCCGAGCTGGTGGGCGATGTGTTGAATGTGATTCGTGACCTGGCCCGAGAAGGCATGACCATGTTGATCGTCACCCACGAGATGGACTTCGCCCTGTCGATTTCCGATCGGGTGATCTTCATGGAGGGCGGCAATATCCAGCTGGACGCCAGCCCGCAAGCGATCCGCGAAGCAGCGGCGGGGGAACGAGTCAGACGCTTCATGGGGCTGGAGCAGCCAAGCGCGACGGCACTGGCCGCGGCGCTCTGATCGAGTGCCGAACGCCAGTGCCCCGGCGTTCAACCCAGGTCGAGCATCAACCCGCTCAGACGCTTGACCTTGCGCCGCACCGCCTCTTCGAACACCCCGGCCCGCGGCTCGATCAGGCTGAACCAGTCCTTGGCCCGGGTGATGCCGGTGTAGATCAGTTCCTTGGTCAACACCGGGTTCAGCGCCTCGGGCAGGATCAGCGCGGTGTGGGCGAACTCCGAGCCCTGGGATTTGTGCACGGTCATGGCGTACACGGTTTCCACATCGTTGAGCCGGCTCGGTAGCACGAAACGCACGCCACCCTGGCCGTCGTTACGGGGGAAGGCCACCCGCAGCACCTGGCGCCCGTCTTGCGTGCCTTCGTGCTCGGGCAACTTCAAGGCAATGCCGATATCGCCGTTCATCAGGCCCAGGCCGTAATCGTTGCGGGTCATCAGCACCGGACGACCTTCGTACCACTGCTGATCGCTTTCGATCAGCCGCGCCTTGAACAGGGCGGCGGTGATCCGCTGGTTCAACCCCTCGACACCCCAAGGCCCCTTGCGCACCGCGCAGAGCAACTGGAACTGGTCGAAGGCCAGCAGCACATCGCGGGCCCAGGCGGTCCAGCGCGGATCTTCCAGCGCTGTATCGGCAGGCGGGCGCTGGCCGCGCAACAGGCTCAGGTAATGCCGGTAACCCTGCGGCCCGTCGCCGTGGCCTTCCAGCAGCAAGCGCTCCAGGGTGCGGTCCTGCTCGCCCTTGAGGCTCAAGCCATACAGGTCGGCATGGCTGCGGGCGGCCAGCAGGCGGCGCGCTTCCTCGGCCTGCTGCTGGTTGACCCAGCGCGCCAGCTGGCCGATACCGCTGCCTTCGCCGAAACGCCTGGAGTGGCGCAGCATCACCACCTGCTGGGCCAGCGGGTGGGTGCCGGCGTTGTCTTCCTGCAGTCCGCTGTCCGCCAGCTGTTCGCCGCTGACGGCCTCGAGCCAGCTGCGGGTCTGCGGGCTGTACCAGCCGGCCTCGGCATCGCGGCACAGATCGCCGAGCACCGCGCCGGCTTCCACCGAGGCCAGTTGATCCTTGTCCCCGAGCAACACCAGGCGCGCGTGTACCGGCAGCGCATCGAGCAGATTGGCCATCATCTCCAGGTCGATCATCGAGGCTTCGTCGACCACCAGCACATCCAGCGGCAAGCGGTTACCGGCGTGATGGCGGAAGTGCCGGGTGCCCGGACGATTGCCCAGCAGGCGGTGTACCGTGGTCACGTCGCTGGGGATCTTCTCGCGCACACTGTCGTCGACCGACAGGGAGCGCACTTGCAGGCTGATGGATTCGGTGAGGCGCGCCGCCGCCTTGCCAGTGGGCGCGGCGAGGCGGATGCGCAAAGGCTTGCCGGCTTCGACAGCCGGGGCCTGGAGCAAGGCCAGCAGGCGTACCACGGTGGTGGTTTTACCGGTTCCCGGTCCGCCGGTAATGATGCTGAAGGCGCCTCGGGTGGCCAGCGCACAGGCAAGCTTCTGCCAGTCCACCGGCCCCGCCGCCTTGGCCGCGCCGAACAGGCCACCGAGACGCTCGGCCAAATCCGCGGGGGTTTCCTCCTTCACCGCCAGGCGCTGGCGCAAGGCATTGTCGATGCGCCGTTCATAGGCCCAGTAGCGGCGCAGATACAGGCGCTTGCCCGACAGCACTAAAGGCCGCTGGCGGGCCTGCTCGCTCTGGTCGGCCGCCAGCGCCACCAGGCGACTGGCCGCCAGGGCCTTGCACCAGTGCGCGCCGTCCAGCGTCGCCAGCACCTGCGACGGCAGTACCGCCGCCGTGCTTTGCAGGTCGCCTTCCGGCGGCAGGGACAGGGCGAAGTCCGGCTCCTTGAGGGTTTCGAACAGGTCCAGGCAAACATGCCCGTGGCCCAGTTGATGGCTGGTCAACGCCGCGGCCATCAGCACCAGTGGATCGCCTTGTGGCTCCAGCTCATGGAGGAAGCCTACGAAAGCCTTGTCCAGGGCGCGCAACCAGCCGCGCTCGACCCAACGATCGAGCAACAGCAGCAAATCGCCGGCCCGAACCAGGGGTGCCAGGTCGGGCTGGGATTCCAGCGGCGTCAGCAGATCCTCGATCACAGCAATACTCCCTGTTCCCACGCCGGCTCGGCCCTGGGCTGCTCGGGTTTGCCCTGGAACAAACGGTCCAGGCGCTCGATCAGCTCACGGGGTGGCCGGGTGAAAAACACGCCGCGGCTGGCCGAACCCGTGCCACGCAAGAACAGGTACAGGGCACCGCCCATGTGCCGGTCGTAATCGTAGTCCGCCAGACGCGCGCGCAACTGGCGATGCAGGGCCAGCAGGTACAACACATATTGCAGGTCGTAACGGTTGTCGAGAATCGATTGTTCCATGGCCTGCTCGGTATAGGCGGCGTCATCCACGCCCAGCCAGTTGGATTTGTAGTCGGCCACGTAATAGCGCCCTTGATGCTCGAAGGTCAGGTCGATGAAGCCCTTGAACATGCCATTGAGCAGGACAGGTTCGGCGGTCACCCGCGGCACGCCTTGATGGGTGTACTGGCGCACCAGCTCGTCGAGCTTGAGCACATCGACCTTGTGGCTGGCGAACCAGAATTCCATCTCGACCCGGTATTGGCTCAACTGCGCGAGCACCACCGGCGATCGCCCCGCCCCGGCGGGCAAAGGCAGTTGCAACAGGTGCCACAACCAGTCGCTCAGGGTCTTGATCCAGCCTTGCCAACCGCGGCGATTACAGCGCCGAGCGATGGCGTCCTCGATGGCGACGGGGTCGGCGGCGAACCCCTCGTCACCGGCCCACTCCAGCAGGCCGTGGAGGAAGGTCCCCGGGTTCGGCCCACGGGGGAAGCGATGGATGTCCGCGCCGCTGGCCACGACTTCACGTGGGGCATCGGGGTCGAGGCGTTCATCGTCGAAGAGTTTCTGCGCCTGCGGGCTTTCCGGCGCCTCGGTATTACCGGCCCCCAGGCTGTCGCTGATGCGCAGGGCGCTATAGGACGCGATCCACCAGTTTTCCGTGGCGCGCCGCTTGGGAGCCAGGGGTGCCAGCAGGGTGGCGTCGTTGCGCGGCGGATGGAAGCGACTGTCGGAGGCGCTGGGCATTTCGCTGACACTCATGGCCTCGCAGCCTTGCTGCAGGTCTTGCAGCCAGCGCGCCAGGCCGCTGGACTCGTTCAACAACGCACCGCCGCCCAACAGGTAGCCCAGGGCCGAGAGGTGCAGCACCGAGCTGTTGTGGTTGCCGCGCTTGAGGTCGGCGACACCCAGCCAGCAGGCATGCTGGGCACGGGTCAGGGCCACGTAGAGCAGGCGCAGGTCTTCGGCCAGACGTTCGTCGTCGGCCTGGGCAATCAGCTCCGGGGTTGGCCGTAGCGTCACCTGGGCCTTGCCCGATTCGTCGTGGTAATGCAGCGGCAGGCGACTGCCATCCACCGGCTTGGCCGAACAGATGAACGGCAGGAACACCAGCGGGTACTCCAGGCCCTTGGATTTGTGGATGGTCACCACCTTGACCAGTTGTTCGTCGCTTTCCAGGCGCAGGATCTGTTCTTCGCCAGCCTGCCCGGACAAGGCCAGGTGCTCGGACAGGTGGCGGATCAGCGCTTGTTCGCCATCCAGTTCGGCAGCCGCCTGCTGCAACAGTTCGGACAGGTGCAGCAGGTTGGTCAGCACCCGTTCGCCATCGCTGCGGGCGATCAGGGCCTGGGGCAACTGGAAGTCATGCAGCAGGCGTCGCAGCATCGGCAGCACACCCTGGGTACGCCAGATCAGGCGATAACCGCGGAACTGCATGACCCGGCTCTCCCAGGCCAGCTCGTCCTGGTTCAGGCGCTCCAGCTCAACCAGCGGCAGGTTCAGGGTGATGGAGGCCAGCGCGGCGCGCAGCGGGCGCTCAATATCCGGCTCGGCACAGGCCTTGAGCCAGGCCAACAGATCGTGGGCTTCCTGGGCGGCGAACACCGAGTCCTTGTCCGACAGGTACACGCTGCGCACCCCGCGCGCGGCCAGTTCGCCGCGCACGGCCTGGGCCTCCTTGCCATCGCGCACCAGGATGGCGATGTCCGCCGGCAGCAGGCCCTTGAAGGGCTGGCCGTCACGGGCGAAGCCGGCGCTGGCCTGCTGCCCGCCGTTGAGCAAGGCGACGATTTCGCTGGCGCAGGCCGCCGCCAGTTGCTGCCGGTACAGGGCACCGGAAATGGCTTGCTCCGAGGACAGGTGCCAGATATTCAGCGCCGGCACCACCTGCCCTTCTCTCTGTAGTTGCTCCTTGCGCCCCTGAGAGGCCACCGACAGGAACGGCACCGGGTTTTCTCCGCTCTTTTCCCGGAACAGGAATGCACCGCGTCCTTGTTCACGGGACTCGGCACGCTCGAATACGTGGTTCACCGCCTTGACCATGGCGTGGCTGGAACGGAAGTTGGTGCCCAGGGTATGCAAGCGGCCGCTGGTGGCCTGGCGAGCGCGCAGGTAGGTGTAAATGTCCGCCCCGCGGAAGGCGTAGATCGCCTGCTTGGGGTCGCCGATCAGGAACAACCCGGTCTCGGGGTTGTTGTCCTCGATGCGGTAGATGCTTTCGAAGATCCGGTACTGCACCGGGTCGGTGTCCTGGAATTCGTCGATCAGGGCCACCGGGAACTGCTCGCGAATCAGCGTCGCCAGACGCTCCCCACCCTCGGCCTGCAACGCGGCGTCGAGGCGCAGCAGCATGTCGTCGAAGCCCATCTCGGCACGGCGGCGCTTCTCCTCCTCGAAGCGCGCGCCGACCCAACGCGCGGCGTGTTGCAATACCGCGGCGTCGGGGCTCGGCAGGGCATCGAGCGCGACCTTGAGCCCGGCCATGGCGTCCAGCGCGGGATGATCCGGCGCATCGCCTTTCCAGGCCTCGGCCATGCCGTCGGGGGTCAGGCGGCTGAAGCCGGTACCGATATCCAGTTGTTCTATGGACTCGTCTTCGGCCCAGGCGGTGATCTTTTTGAACCAGGGCTCGAAGTAGCGCGCCTGCATCTTGCGGCCATCAACGGCCTTGCTGGCGACGCCTTGCAAGCAGATCTCCCGCAGTTGCTCAGCCCATTGCCGCCAAGGCGCCTTGAGCTGCACCAACGCCGCGCGACGCTCCAGCAAGCAGGCTTCGATCAACTGCGCCGGCGTCTGCTCCGCGTCCACTTCCCGCTCGCTGCCAAACAGCGCGCGCACCCTGGGCAGCAAGGCCGCGGGCCCGCCCCAGTTGGCCCGCACCCAGTTCAGCGCATCCCCCTGCATTGGGTAGCAAAACAGGCGCCAGTAGTCGCGCAGCACTTCGCCCAGCAGATCGCTGTGGTCGGTTTCCAGGGTCTGGGTAAACAGGCTGCCGCTGTCGAACGCATGCTCGCGCAACATGCGCTGACACCAACTGTGGATGGTCGAGACCGCGGCCTCGTCCATCCATTGCGCGGCGATGTCCAGGCGGCTGGCGCAACCCGGCCATTGCTCGGCGGCGAACTGATCGCGCAGCTCGGCAATCAGCGCGTCGGGCGCGACGGTTTCATCGCGGAAAAAGCGTGCGGCTTCAGCCAGGCGGGTGCGGATCCGCTCGCGCAGTTCCTTGGTCGCCGCGTCAGTGAAGGTCACCACCAGAATCTGCGGCGGCAACAACTCGCGACCGAACCCGGCCAGCTCGCCGCCGTGCCCCAGCACCAGGCGCAGGTAAAGCGCCGAGATGGTAAAGGTCTTGCCCGTGCCGGCGCTGGCTTCGATCAGTTGGCTGCCCCGTAGCGGGAACGCCAGGGCCAAAGGTGCTTGCCGGGTCATGCGTCAGCCTCCCCATTGGCCGCGGAGCGCCAGGGCGCCTGTAAGAGTGGGCGATACAACGCATCAACCCAACCGCTGAAGGTTTCGTCGGCGATCAACGCGTTGTAGTCCGGGTACTGGCGCGCCAGGGCCGGGCTTTCCCGACGCTCGCCATCGCTGGTCTGGCCATCGCCTTCATAAGCTTTGCGCGCCGCCGCTTCGGCCTTGCCCGGATCGCTCTGGCCCAGCCAGGCAAAGGCGGTTTTCACGGCTACCGGCAGCGGCTGGCACATGCCCGCCTGCCAGGCCAGCAGCAGATCGCCCAGGCTTTGCAGCGCCGCATCGCGGTCCAGAGGCGGCAGCAACAAGGTGTCGTCGCTGGCCACCAGCGCGGTGGTCAAGGTATAGCCGCTGGCACAGGCCACCAGATGATTGACCCAGGGCCGGGTCAGGCGGTGCCATTTGCGGGTCTTGGGTGAGCCGATGCTGTTGGGGATAGTAGTGACCGACAGCAGCCCACCATCGCTGCGTTGGTGCAGGCCGCTCAGCCAGCCTTCGAGTTTCACTTCCTTGAGTTCAAGGGTAATCGGCAAGGCGCTGGTGACCGGCGTTGGCCATAACTCCAGCAATTGCCGATAACGCATCAGCAGATCCGGCAAGGGCTCGATCAGCTCTCGTTGCAGGCTCTCGCCAAAACCGGCCATGGGCAGCAAACCGCTGGCCTGTAGCCGTTGCGCCTGGGCCTGCAGGGCCTGGTCCGGATCATCGGCGCAGTTCAACGCCGCCTCCAACAGGCTGTCGCTCAGGCTGTAGCGTTGCAGCGCGTCGAGCACAAAAGGCTCTTCGTCGGCCAACGGCGCATCGGCCGCCTCGAAGAACACCTTGAGGCGCTGACTGAAGAAATGCCGCACCGGGTTACGCAGGAAGTCCTGCAACTGCCCCAGGCTCAACGGCTCTTCCTGGACATAGGGCGCCAGAGGTTCAAGCACTTGAGGAGCCGCTTGGGCCTGGTGCAACAGCTGCCACTCACGGGCATAGCTGAACAGCCCATGGCCTTCATGGAAATAGCGGGCACTGAAAGGTTGCAGTGGATGCTCCTGGGTCATGGCGTCGAGCAGATCGTCCTGGTCATTCGCCAGCTTCCAGCCACTGGCCAGGTGATCGCGCAACTGGCCGATCAGCACCGAGGCCGGGCGTTCGCTGTTGTCGCGAATGCTGCGACCGACCCAACTGACGTACAGCTGATCCCGCGCCGAAAGCAGCGCCTCCAGCAGCAGGTAACGGTCGTCTTCGCGCCGCGAACGGTCGCCGGGCCGGTAGTCGCTGCCCATCAGGTCGAAATCCAGCGGCGGCTGCGCCCGCGGGTAGTCGCCGTCGTTCATCCCCAGCAGGCACACCAGCTTGAAGGGAATCGCGCGCATCGGCATCAGCGTGCAGAAGTTCACCGCACCGGCCAGGAAACGCTGGGACAAGCGGCCCTGGTCCAGGCCAGCCAGCCAGGCTTCGCGGACCACGGTCAGCGGCAGCTCATCATGCAGGCCAACCGACTCGCAGGTTTCCAGCCAGGTTTCGCGCAAGTCTTCGAGTTGGCTCAGCAGGTAGTCGTCATGCTCGGTACTGGCCAGGAAGAACTGCTGCGTGAGTGCTTGCAGGCGCTCGCCCCACTGCGGCGGCGAAGCCGGCAAAGTGAGGTTCTGATACGCCATCTCCAGGGCATCGAGCAGAGCCACCAGCGGCCCGATCAGTGCCGCATCCAGGCCGCCGATCTCATCGTAAGGCTCGATCCCCTCGCAGGCATCGGAGCGTCCCACGGCGTAACCCAGCAACATGCGGCGCAGCCCGAAACGCCAGCTGTTCTGCTCCAGCTCTTCTGGCAACCCCAGGTCGGCCCGTTGTTCGGCGTTCACGCCCCAGCGGATGCCGGCGCCTTCGATCCAGCGATGCAGGGTCGGCAGATCGGCCTCATCAACGCCAAAACGTGCGCGTAATGCCGGAACATCCAGCAGGTCGAGGATTTCACTGACGGGGAAGCGGCTGTCCGGCAGCTTGAGCAGATGCTCCACGGCAATCAGCAGTGGGTCGCGGCCACGTTGGCCCTGGTCCGTCAGGGTGAACGGAATAAAACGTCGATCGTCACGCTCCAACTGGCCGAAGACCGCGCGAATATGCGGTGCGTAACTGTCGATATCCGGAACCATCACGATCACATCCCGCGGACGCAATTCAGGGTCCTCACTGAAGCGCGCAAGCAGTTGGTCATGGAGAATTTCCACTTCGCGCTGGGCACTGTGGGCAATGTGAAAACGGATCGACTTGTCCTGTTGCAGATCGACCGCCGGCCATAACTGGCGGGTCTCCTCCAGCGGGCGCAATTCGAGGATATCGTCCTGCAGCTGATTCAGCAGGGTCTGCGGCTGACTCTCGCTGAACAGGTCGATACGGCCGTCGCGAAAAGCCGAACGATAGCTGTTGGGATCGTCATAGCTGTCGAGCAGATTGATGTAGTCACGGCCCTGTTTACCCCAGGCGGCGAGCAGCGGGTGGGCATGTTGATGCAGGGTCTGCGGGTCGAGCACCGCCGGCATTCCCGCTTTGCGCGCCTGACGTTTGTATTGATGGCGCAGCAGGTCCTTGTCGGCGACGATATCCGCCCAATGGTGACGACAAGGGTTGTGTACACATAGCAGGACCTGGCTGAAGCGGGCCAGTCCGGCCAGGGCTTCCAGGGCTTGCGCCGGCAGGGAGGAAATCCCGAAAACGATCACTCGCGAGGGCAACCCTTGTGGCGCCGTTTCCAGGTTGAGGATTCGTTCGATGAAACGTTGATGAACACCGGCGCGACTCTGCGCCATGCCCTCCTCCCCCACATCCAGCAACAACGCCCGCCACAGTTCGGCCTGCCAGCAGTTGGCGGGGGTCAGGGCTTTAGCTTCGCCTCGAGCGCTGCGTAGCTGATGCCGTCCTGCGGCCCAGTCTTCCAGCCAATCGGCGCGATAGACCTGATATTGGTCGAACAGGTCAGCCAGGCGCTCGGCCAATTGATAGCGCTTGCGCAGATCCGTGTCGTGAGTAAGGAAACGGCGTAGGGGCTCGAAGTGCGGCTGATCGATCAGTTCGGGCAAAAGACGCATCAGGCGCCAGGTCAGCGGCGCCTTATCCAGCAGTGATTTGGGCGGGATTTCATCGCGTCCCAGCACCATGCGATAAAGCTGCCACATGAAACTGCCGGGGAGCTGCACATCGATGGCAGCAGCGATGCCACAGCCGCCCATGTCGTCATCCTCAGGATCCTCAGCCAAGGCCAGCTTCAGCCATTGGGCAATGCCATTGCTCTGGACCAGGGCGATCTCATTCTCCAGCGGCGCCAAGGGGTAACGCCGCATCCAGCTGACCACCAGGCTGCGCAACTCGTCCAGGCGGTTACCGTGAACCACCATAAAACCAGCGCTGAGGGACATGGCGTCCGGCATAAGGGCTTCCTTGGAAAATGCAAAAGCTAGGGCCGAACCTTAGCACTGTCACGCAGCAGTGACAGCTGAGAGGACCAACGTGAATGTTGCGAGGGATGAGGCATTTTTTGTCGCACAAAAACAAAACCCCAATTGCTTTCGCAATTGGGGTTTCGGAATTTAATCTTGACGATGACCTACTCTCACATGGGGAAACCCCACACTACCATCGGCGATGCATCGTTTCACTGCTGAGTTC
>Ga0213823_1000083_pt1 | contig 94972 bp, 97 predicted proteins | sample MC6MC0907MG_FD_179887 | JGI IMG/M metagenome (GOLD analysis project Ga0213823, IMG submission 179887) | Enriched soil aggregate microbial communities from Iowa State University, Ames, United States - MC6-MC0907-MG | ecosystem: Environmental > Terrestrial > Soil > Unclassified | place: USA: Iowa... | reverse complement strand
GTCAGCTAGCATGGCGACCTCCTCCATATTGTGTGACACAAAAACGACTGTTAATTTTTCTTCCTTGTTTAACCGTTTAAGTTTATCAAGCAATTCCTTCCTTGACCTTGGGTCCAAACCCGCTGTCGGTTCATCAAGAACTAAAATCTTTGGTTTTAAAGCAAGGATTCCCGCTAAGGCCACCTTCCGTTTTTGTCCACCACTTAATGCAAAGGTCTGTCTGTCCTTCATTTCTTCAAAATCTAAACCGACAACCGACATCGCCCATTTAACGCGCTCTCTCACCTCCTTTAGTGGAAGACCTAATTTGAATGGTCCATAGGCAATATCATCACCAATGATTTTTTCAAAAATTTGATCCTCCGGGTTTTGAAACACAATTCCCACCTTCTGCCTCAGTGTTTTTAAATCTACCCTTTTCTTTGATAAGTCTTCTCCATCAATCATTACCTTCCCGGATTCCGGACGCATCAGTCCATTGAAGTGCTGGATTAAAGTTGACTTCCCCGACCCAGTATGGCCGATAATGGCAATACATTCCCCTTCTTCTACATAAAGGTTGGTTCCTTTTAAGGCAACATGCTCCATCGGGGTACCTCTCATATACGTATGTGATAGGTTTTCTATTTCGATGATCGACCTCTTCGGCATTATCCCACCTCCTCTTTGGAGAATTTCTCCACTTCATCAATAAACTCTTCTTCTTGGATTAAGTCCTTTGAAAAATCGGTAAATTGGCTATGAATCACTTCGGCCATTTGGCTCACAGAAGGTACTTCTAATTGAAGATTCTCTAATTCCTGCTTATATTTAAAAATTTCACGCGGCGAGTCGTCCATAACAATTTGGCCACCCTCGATGACGATAATCCGGTCAGCTTCCGCTGCTTCCGACATGTGGTGGGTAACCGTAATAATCGTCATCCCTAAATTGTTCATTTTTCTCATAACCTGAAGAACTTCTTTTCGACCAAAACTGTCTAGCATACTTGTAGCTTCATCAAAAACAAGGCAATCCGGCTGCATAGCCAGCACACCGGCAATCGCGACTCTCTGTTTCTGCCCCCCGGATAGATGATGTGGAGGTCTATGACGAAACTGAGACATTTTGACAACGTTTAAAGCTTCATCCACTCTTTTTTTCATTTCTTCTCTTGGGACGCCAATATTCTCAAGTCCAAATGCTACATCTTCCTCCACGATCGTCGCAACAATTTGGTTATCTGGATGTTGAAAGACTGTGCCAACAGATCGACGAATATCCCGTTTCTTTTTCATGTCCTTGGTGTTATGCCCGTGAACCCAGACATCCCCGTTGTCCGGGGTTAAAATCCCGTTAAGGTGTTTAGATAAGGTAGATTTTCCTGAACCATTGTGACCAATTATGGCCACATATTCTCCAGGAAAGATTGAAAAGGAGATATTCTTAAGAACGGATACTTTTGTTTTTTCATTTATTTTGTAGGAAAACTCTACATTTTCTAAGCGAATAATGGGTTCCATTTTGGACTCCTCTCTATCGTTTTGCTTTATACCCCACGTCCTCCATCAATATTTAGGATCTCACCGGTCACAATCTTAGCCAAATCGGAGGCTAAATAAAGTGCGCCTTGGGCAACATCTTCTGGTTGAATTAATCTTCCCAATGGAACACTATCTTGAAATATCTTTTTCATTCCTTCTTCTTTTTGATCCTCATCCCCAACAAGGAATTTTCCAATCATCGGTGTATCTGCCGGGCCAGGATTGATGGCATTTACTCTAATATTAAAAGGTGCTAACTCAAGAGCTAATGCTTTGGTCAGCATGATTGCTGCCCCTTTTGATGCACAATACGCGTTTAACCCGGGTCTCGCTCTGAGACCAGCAATGGAAGCAATATTAACAATACTTCCACTCTTTTGTTGTTTCATGATCGGAACAGCATACTTTGAAGTTAAAAAGATGGATTTTGCATTCACGTTCATAATTAAATCCCATTGTTCCAAGGTTAATTCTTCAATAGATGTGAAGGATTGTGGAACACCGGCACAGTTAATGACAATATCCAATCCGTGATATGCTTCCAATGTTTGATTCACAAGGCTGGCAACATCTGAATCATTCGTTACATCGGCTTGAATGGCCTGTACTCGATTTAGACCAGTTGAACTTGCGGCTGTTTTTGCAGACTCATAATTTAAATCAGCGAACGTTACGTTAGCACCTTCATTAGCGAAAGCCTGAGCAATCGCTTTCCCCATCCCCGATCCAGCTCCTGTTACAATGGCTGTCTTTCCGTTTAATATACTCATAGATTGGACACCTCCATTATTTTAAACTTGAAATCCAATTTTCTATTTTTTACTTAATAAAGAATAAATATTAGATTTTAGGGCTAAGACTTAGTTGAACCATTTTTGAAACGATTGCGTCTCCCATTTCAGTGGTATTGGCAGTGCCTCTTAGGTCAGGTGTTCTTATTTTTCCATTTACCAATACATCTTCAATTGAATCTAGGATCAATTTCCCTACATCAGGGAGTTCGAGATGGTCCATCATGAGACTAAGGCTCCATATAGAGGCGATTGGATTGGCAATCCCTTTTCCAGCAATGTCGGGAGCAGAACCATGGATCGGTTCAAACATAGAGGGATAGATGCGCTCAGGATTGATGTTTCCAGATGGAGCCAACCCCAATCCTCCAACGACAGCTGCACCTAAATCTGTTAGAATATCACCAAACAAATTACTTCCCACAACGACATCAAATGTCTCTGGTCTGGAAATAAAATAAGCAGCAAGAGCATCTATATGGTAGAGTTGTGTTTGTACATCAGGATAACTATTTCCTATTTCATTTACCATTTCATCCCAAAAAGGCATGGTAAAGTTAATAGCATTTGATTTTGTTGCCACTGTAAGGTTTTTCTTCGCCCTTTTTTCTGCCAATGAAAAAGCATAGTTTAAAATTCTTTCAGAGCCGTACCTTGTAAAAATATTATTTTGCACAGCTAGTTCATAGGGGGTTCCTTCATGAACGCGACCGCCCATATTAGAATACTCCCCTTCGGTATTTTCCCTAATAACAACAAAGTCAAGGTCTTTATGGTTTTTATACCGGAGTGGGCTTTCTATACCTTGAAGTAGTTTAATTGGCCGCAAATTCACATACTGTTGAAATTTCCGGCGAATGGGCAAGATTAGCTCCCAAACCGATATGTGATCAGGGACAGATTTTGCACCAACAGCACCAAATAGAATTACGTCAAAATCTTTAAGTATATCTAACCCATTCTCAGGCATCATTCTTCCATTTTGAAGATAATAATCACACCCCCAATCAAAAGATTCACAGGAAAAAGTTAAACTGCCGTGTATCTCTTCCGCTTTTTTTAATACCTTTATCGTCTCATTCATCACTTCTGGGCCAATTCCATCCCCCGGAATTAAAGCAATTGAAAAGTGTTGCAAATTGATCACTCCTTTCATTTTTCTTTTCTATTTCCTGAATTAGATTTCCATAAAGGGGATTTACATTTATTCGACACTTTTTATTTTTATTGCGATATTTTTTAATTGAGTATAATTTTGCAGGGCTTCCACCCCTTTTTCACGGCCAATTCCGCTTTTTTTATACCCACCAAAAGGAAGTTCGACCCCGCCGGCTGCTCCAAAGTCATTAATAAAGACCTGTCCGCTTTTCACTTTACTCGCTATTCTGTGTGCTCGTGATAGATCATTTGTCCAAACCCCTGTAACAAGCCCATAGGAGGTTCCATTTGCTAAAATAATAGCTTCCTCTTCCGTTTCAAATTCAAATACCGTCAATACGGGGCCAAAAACTTCTTCCTGAGCAATTTCACTGGACGGGGAAACGCTTTCAATTATAGTTGGTTCAAAATAATAACCTTCATCCAACTCTTCTCCCTTTGCTTGCTTTCCACCAATGATGACACGTGCACCTTGCTCTTTGGCTCTTTCAACCATCGCTAGTATTCGATCAAACTGCCTTTTTGAAATGATTGGGCCAAGTTCGCTGTCATTTACCCCCGGGCCGATTTTAATTCTTTTCATTCTCTCGGTTAATTTCTCAATCAATTCATCTTTCATTTTAGAGTGAACTAACAATCTAGAACCAGCTGAACAAGTTTGACCCGCATTCTGAATAATCGAACGTGTAACCCATGAAACCGTTTCTTCTATATCACAATCAGGAAAAACAATATGTGGGGACTTCCCTCCCAGCTCAAGTGTTACAGGAACAATATTTTTAGCCGCAGATATCATAACGCTTGTGCCAGTGTTAACTGAACCAGTAAAAGTGATATGATTTACATCATGATGATTCACCAGTGCTGCTCCTGCTTCCGGACCGTATCCTGTTACAACTTGTAGAGTGCCTTTCAGGACTTCTATTTCAGAAAATATTTCTGCTAACTTTAATGCCGACAGAGGGGTATCTTCAGCCGGTTTCACTACGACTGTATTTCCAACCGCTATGGCAGCTGCCACACCCCTTGAAGTGATCTGAAGTGGATAATTCCAAGGGATAATTTGTGCACATACTCCCATAGGTTCACGTACCGTGTAATCAATAACATTTGGCGCTACTGGTATTGTTTCTCCAAACATTTTATCTGCAACACCTGCATAATACTCAAAATAGCGGGCACTACTTTCTACATCACTTCTAGCCTGTGATAGGGGTTTCCCTGTGTCTAAAGTCTCAATTATGGCAAGTTCCTCAGACCTTTCTCGCACTTTTCGTGCGACTTCATAAAGTGAATTTCCTCTTATACTAGGTTTTAATGATTGCCATTCAGTTGATTCGAAAATATGTTTCGCCGCTGCTACAGCTAGATCTATATCTTCCTTATCTCCCCTTGGAACCCTTCCAATTACTTCATGATTTGCAGGATTATATGATGAAAAAATCTCCCCTGAAACGGACTTTACCCATTCACCATTTATATACATTCTCTCCATTGTTAACCCCCATTTTGCTATGGTTATGATACTTTAAACATCTCGAAAAGTTCTCAAACCTACTTTTTAGATATTAAAAATCAATCTAACTATATATTTGCAATTTTTGTGCCAGGATCGAAATTTTAGAAAAGTCTGAAATATAAAATAAAAACAGAGATAAAAACCCCTGTTTTTAAAACGATGTTTTAAACTGCAACATAATATTGCATTTTGAAACGTCATAAATTATATTCTTTGATTTTTCTCCAAAGAGTGGATCGATCTATTCCAAGTGATTGAGCCGCTAACTTTTTATTATTTCCAAATTTTTCTAAAGTTGTGAGGATGAGTTCTTTTTCCTTATTTTTTATACTTTGTTTATTTGTAGTTTCTTCTGAAAACTTCCTTCTCCTTATTTTTTCAGAAAGAAATTTTGCCCCCTGAAGCCTTAAACTCTTACTCTCTTCAAGGACCACCATCCGTTCAATGGTATTCCTCAATTCACGAATATTCCCAGGCCAGTCGTACTTCTGAAATAAACAAATTAATTCCTTTTCAACTGTTATTATTTTATTTTTTCTTTTATCATTAAACTCCTCTAGAAAAGCTTCTACCAGTTTAGGTATATCTGCTAAACGCCCACGGAGAGGCGGCAATTCCAGAGCTAGTACATTTAGCCGATAATATAAGTCAGATCGGAATTGTTTCTCTTCAACCTCCTCCTCCAAATTTCGATTCGTTGCTGTAATGATTCGAACATCCACTGGTATGATTCGCTCTCCGCCAACACGCCTAATGGTTCTTTCCTGAAGTACCCTTAACAATAGAGCTTGAATTCGTAAAGGTATCTCACCAATTTCATCTAAAAATAGCGTACCTCCGTGTGCAAGTTCAAATAAGCCAGGCTTTCCATCTTTTAGGGCACCTGTAAATGTGCCTTTCTCATATCCAAACATTTCACTTTCCAGAAGATTTTCCGGCAAAACTGCGCAATTTACAGCTACAAAGGGACCAAGTGACCGATGACTTGCGGAATGAATACCTTGAGCAAATAATTCCTTACCCGTACCAGATTCACCGGTTATTAAAACAGTTGATTCCGTTTCAGCAAATTTCCTTGCAAGTTCTTTAGCCTCCATTATTTCATGTGTTTCCCCAATAATATCACTTAATCGATACTTTGCCTCCAAGCCATTTTGATGAAGTTTTTTGCGAAGTTGTAATTCTACTTTTTGAATATCTGTAATTTCTTTAAAATTTGATACGGCTCCAACAATTTTTCCTTTGACGATGACAGGAGATCTATTGATAACAATTTGACGGCCTCCTACAGTAGCAATATCGCCTCTTTCAATTTTCCCGGCTTCTAATACTCGTAACATATCCGATTGTGGGATGAACTCTGTAATGTTTCTTCCTTTCATTTCCTCTTTTACACCTAAGATCGTTTTTGCTTGTTCATTTACCAATCTAATATATCCTGTTCTGTCAATTGCAATAACTCCATCATGTGTTGAATTGACTATTGCATCTACTTGATACCTTTCATTTAAAATATCCTCAATTAAGTTCACTAATGATCCTGCTATCTGTAAAAAAGGTATCAAAGAAGTGAAAACAGGCTTGATAAAATGTAAATTTTTAATCCCTGGGTTAGCAATTAAACCTTTCATCCATATTGGGGCTAGATAAACATGATTAGGCGTTAGTACAGCAGATTGTTTTTCTGTTATTAACGAGATTTGAATCTCATCATTCGCAGCCTGTTCCCCGTTTTCTTTTCGCAGCCACTCTATTTCTTCATTTGATGATATAAACGAATACTCTCTTTGTTCAGGGTTTTCAAACAATACCTTTATAGTCTTTTTTATATCTCCTATAGTTATTGGGATAGGGATAATAGGAAAAGAAAGACCCTCTAATTCTTTCTGAAAAATTGCAGGTGTAATAATAACCATTGGATTCATAATCTGATCTAATATTGATTTAATTGAATAAAAACTTGCAGTTGGGTATCCCAAATCTTTTAATAAATTTTTAATTTGGTCTTCATATAAATCATTCATTTTAAAAAGAGCTATCAACGTATCACCCCTAAAATAGTCTAAAATATAAATCATATATTTTTAAAAAGAGCAGAGAGTTAAAGGGATCCGTTTTCTTAATGGTTGAGAAACCTTTCTTTCGCTTCAAACACTGATATATGCCTTGAGACAATCATAATTTTACTGCTTGATTTGGCAGGAATTTTGGCATTGTAAATAAAACAATATACATATATTCTCTAGAACCTAATGAAAACCTTCATACTTTAAAGAAAATATGGAGGAAAAGTATGTATAAACTGCGAGGACATCATCTTTTTTGCATACTAGGCTATAGGGGAATGCAAAATGAAACTTATTTCACACATGCGTGATATGCTCGTCACTGTACCTGACCATGGTCAGCAGAAATTAAATGCAGTTTATGTTTTTGGAAGTCCTGAATTACTAATGGAAACCATTAAAGAAAATTTTGGGCTGTATCTTTCTTTTTACCGTTGCCCGCTTTTTTCATCCCCTACGGGCATTAGAACCCGTTTCTTTTTACCTCCACCTGCTTTTTCCATCCACCACGGGCATAAGAACACGTTTCTTTTCACCGCTGCCTGCTTTTTCATCCCTTAAAAAATGGTGCCTGACCCCCGACGCGCTAACGCTTTAGCACACTGGGGGTCAGGCACCTTTATTCTGCTCTGTACTTTAGACATGCTTTAAATATCTATCTTTTATGAGCTGAACCGTTTCATCACCGGGGAGGTTCCAAATTTGTTCATTAAAGATTTCCACTTCAATTGGGCCATTGTAGCCTGTCTTTTCCACAGCTTGACGTATACGGCTTATTTCAATGACCCCATCACCCATCATTCCACGGCCTTTTAACATATCTGGTGTTGGGACAAGCCAATCGGATACATGGAAACCGAGGATTCTCCCTTTAGCACGATTGATTTGGTTATATAAATCCGGATCCCACCATACATGAAAGACATCAACAACAACACCCACTTGTTCAGGTCTGTAAGATTCCGCAAGCGAATTGGCTAAATCTAATGATACAATCACCGATCGTTCAGCCGCGTACATCGGGTGTAATGGTTCAATCCCTAATTTCACACCATACGATTCAGCAAACGGCACCAATTGGGCAATCGCTTCTGCGACCATTTCACGCGCCACGATAATATCTCGGTCAGGTGATGGGCCGCACACCAAAACCAACACGTCTGTTCCTAGCTCCGCAGCTTCTTCCACCGCTTTTTTGTTATCATCCATCCTTTTCTGCCGCTCAATAGTCGTTGCAGCCGGGAACATTCCCCCGCGGCATAAACTAGAAACCTTGAGACCGGCATCTTTTATTAACCGTTTACTGGTCGATAACCCTAACTCTTCTACTCTATGACGCCATGGGGCAATCCAAGGAATCTCTGCTCGTGCGCAGCCTTCAATCGCCTCACGAAGATTCCATTCGTTTGTCGTAATTTGGTTTAAACTTAATTGCTCAAGATTTTCCATTATACATTTCCTCCTGACGAATACCTGCTACATTCAAAACCAAACTCATCCTTTCCATGGCAAGATCTGGGTCTGAGAGCAGGCCCGCCTGGTCTGCTAACACAAATAATTCCGCCAAGTGGACAATCGACCGGGCACTTTCGGCACCACCAATCATTCTGAAATGGGATTGATGGCCATTTAGATAAGCCATAAAAACGATTCCGGTTTTATAGGAATAAGTTGGTGCTTGAAATATATGCCTTGATAGAGGGACTGTTTTTTCCAATAACGTGTTATATCTTTCGATGTCCCCATCGTCCAGTGCATGTAGTGCTGCTGCTGCTGCAGGAGCGATTGCATCAAAAATGCCTAACAAAGCATGACTATATCCGCGGTTATCCCCTTTGATTAGGTCTGGATAGTTAAAATCATCCCCTGTATACATTTTAACTCCTGGTGGAAGTAATCTGCGCATTTCGATTTCCCTGTCAGCATCAAGTAAGGATACCTTTATACCGTCTACTTTCTCTTTATTATCCCATATGACATTAAGGCAAATTTCCATTGCGTCATCCAAGTTCTTATATCCCCAATACCCTGTCAGGGCTGGGTCGAACATGTCACCTAACCAGTGAAGAATGACTGGCTTAGCAACTTGCCGTAAAATATTGGCATACACTCTTTCATATTCATCAGGACCTTGAGCACATTCGGCCAACGCTCTGCTTGCCATTAAAATAATTTGTGAATTATTTTTTTCGACGAACTCACATTGCTCCTCATAGGCAGACTGAACATCATGCAAGGTAACGGAAGGACCTGGGCGAAGCTGGTCCGTTCCAGCTCCACAAGCAATTCGACCTCCCACTGACTTTGCTTCTGCTGCCGACCGTTTAATCAATTCTTTGGCCATGTCCCAATTTAGGCCCATACCACGTTGGGCAGTGTCCATTGCCTCAGCCACTGACAGACCAAGCGACCAAAGATGACGTCTGTATGCCAGCGTATTCTCCCAATCTACTTTTGCTTGTAAGACAGGGTCGGTATTTTCAAACGGATCACAAACTACATGGGCAGCTGAAAAGGCGATTCTACTTTTAAATTGACCCTTTGGAATGGAAAATGCACCTGATTTTCCAACAACATATTGATACTTACCACCGCTTTTACTTGGCAGTGTTAACAGCTTCCCCACTCTGTTTCACCCCCAAGCTTAATGCCGGCACATCAATCCAACGGCGTTCCTCCCATGATTGAAGGCCTAATTCTGCCAACTGCGTCCCTTTGGCTCCTTCTAATAGGTTCCAAGGAAATGGCTCATCAGCAACAACATGTTTTAAGAATAGCTCCCATTGTACTTTGAAACCATTATCAAAGAGTTGATTTTCAGGAACCGATTGCCATTGTTCGGTAAACGTAAATGGATTTTCAATGTCAGGATTCCATACTGGTTTTGGCGAATTCACACGATGCTGCGTCTTGCAATCCCTTAATCCGGCAACAGCACTACCGTCTGTCCCATCCACTTGAATGGTTAGAAGATCGTCGCGGTTCACTCTGACAGTCCAGGAAGAGTTTACTTGGGCGACAATTCCACCCTCAAGCTCAAAGGTTGCATAGGCTGCGTCATCAGCCGTGCAAACATAGGTGTCACCATTCTCATCCAGACGTTTAGGGATATGGGTTGCACCAAAGCATGAAACAGATTTCACCTCACCAAATAAGTTATCAAGGACATAACGCCAATGGGCAAACATATCAACGATAATCCCACCGCCATCCTCCTTACGATAGTTCCAGGAAGGGCGCTGGCCCGCCTGCCAATCCCCCTCAAATACCCAGTACCCAAATTCCATTCGAACAGATAAAATTCTTCCGAAAAAGCCTGAGTCTATTAATCTTTTTAATTTTAAAAGTCCTGGTAAAAATAACTTGTCTTGGACTACTCCATTTTTCACACCTTCTCGATAGGCTAATTCTGCTAATTCGAGAGATTCTTCTAAACTAGTGGCAGTTGGTTTTTCACAATAAATATGTTTTCCAGCTTTAATAGCCTTTCGAATCGCATCTGCTCTCCTTACGGTTGTTTGTGCATCAAAATAGATGGCATTCTTCGGATCAGCTAAACACTCATCAAAATTCGTACTCCAACGGGAGATGTTGTATTTCTCTCCTAAAGCCTGCAGCTTATCTTTATTTCTGCCTACTAGAATCGGGTCTGGCATAATTATATCTCCATTTGACAGGGCAACCCCGCCTTGCTCACGGATCGCAACTATCGATCTGACCAAATGCTGATTTGTTCCCATCCTTCCTGTTACACCATTCATAATTATACCGACATGTTTAACAGCCATACTTTAATTCCTCCTTTTACCTGACTATACAAAAATCACTAGCTAGCTCTTTGGCTTACTCTTATTCTAAAAAATCATCTAATGATTATCTCATTCATATCGGAAGGAAATTTGCAATATCGGAGGTGATTCAATACGATGCTACTCCAGGTTGACATGACGACACCTCTTCCCGTTACGAAGAAGAGGTGTCGCAGCCATTATTATTGATACACATTATTTGCTAAATAAAGGGATATCTGAGGTACATAAGTTATAACCAACAAAGCGGCAATCAGAACCAAGATAAATGGCAATGTTCCTCTTGTTACTCCCGCTAACGACAACTTACTAATTCCCGAAGCCACAAACAGGTTTAATCCAAATGGCGGTGTTAGCATTCCAATGGCGAGGTTGACAATCATGATGACGCCAAAATGGATGGGATCAATCCCCATTTCCAACACAACCGGTAAAAATAATGGAACCAAGATCAATACTGCTGCACTGGAATCCATAATCATACCAACAATTAACAAGATGATATTTACAATAATTAAGAACATAAATGGTGTTGCAGCATATTCAAGAAGTTTGCCCGCCACTGTAGAAGGGATTTGTTCATAGGTTAAATACCAGCTAAATACCTTTGAAGCGGAGATCACGAACATAATCATGGCAGAAGTTATGATCGATCTTTTAGTCACAGCGAATAATTCTTTAATCGTTAGTTCTTTGTAGATAAAGAAGCCAACAATCATGCTGTAAACAATTGCTACTGCAGCTGCTTCAGTCGGGGTAAATACACCAAAGTAAATGCCTCCAAGTACAATCAATGGCATCAAGATCCCCCAAATGGCTGATACGGAAGATGACCATAACTCTTTTCCTGTGGGTCTTGGATCCGGCTTATGTCCTTGTTTTTTTGCAATCACAAACCCCACAACCATAAGTACGAGACCAATAAAAATTCCTGGAAGAATTCCTGCGATAAATAACTTACCGATTGAGACCTCTGCTACAGAGCCATACACTAAAAACGTGATGCTGGGCGGAATGATAATTCCTAAGGAACCAGATGCACACATTAAACCAACCGAGAATTTTTCGGAATAACGAGCTTCTTTCAGAGAAGGAATCATAATTCCCCCAATGGCCGCAACCGTTGCCGGACTCGAACCGGATAATGCAGCAAAAAACATGGATGAAAGAACACCGGCTATGGGAAGGCCGCCGGTTGTCCAGCCGACCCATTTTTTCGTAAAATCAATTAACCGCTTGGATGTTCCCCCGGCCAACATTAAATCTCCGGCAAAGACAAAGAAGGGAATGGCCATGAGCGAAAAGGAATCAACCCCAGAAAACATCGATCTAGCTAGGGTGACAATGGGAACACCCGATTGAAATATGGCAACAATAGTACTTAGCGCAATTGCAATGGCAATAGGAACTCCTAATAAAAGCAAGAGGATAAATAATAGTAGTAACATCATAGCTTTGATGCCTCCTTTTTTGTTGGAGGAACGATATGGTTTGTCGGCCAAAAGATTTTCATATTATGAATGAGAAGCTGGATAAAGCGAATCAACATTAAACTAGCACCAACAGGTACCGCTAAGTATGGAATATACATTGGCATACCAGTTGATGGTGTGACTGTACCAAATTCTATAACCCCAGAAACCATCGTACTTCCAGACCAAATCAATACGATACAAAAAACAATACATAGTAAATTGGTTAACAACGAAAAGATCCTTTTCCCCTTTTCAGGTAAATACGTTACAAGCGCATCCATTGTGGCGTGGGCCTTTTCTCTTACAGCAATACTACTTCCGATAAAGATAAACCAAACAATTAAATATCTTGCGACCTCTTCTGACCAAGATAACGAGTAATTAAATACATATCTCAACACGACCTGTACGAACACTAACAATGAAGTAAAAATAAGGAAAATTACTCCCACATATTCTTCTAAGTGATTCAACATTTGATGAAGTCTTTTCATTGATTGACCCTCCCTCGAAAAAGAGACGGCTATAAGCCGTCCTTTCATTCCTTAGATAAACTAGAAATCTTTTATTTTTCTGCATCCTTAATTGCATCCAGCAGTTCTTGGCTGCCGCTTACACTTTTCTTAAATTCATCGTAAACCTTGCTAGTTGCCTTAACGAAAGCCTCTTTTTCTGAATTTGATAACTCTGTCATCTCAATTCCAGATTCCTTTAATGTTTTCATGTATACCTCTTCATCTGATGCAGCTTGTCCCCACTGCCAATCTGTGACCTCGGCTGCTACTTCATCGACAGTTTTTTGTAGATTAGCAGGGAGATCTTGATAGAATTTGTTGCTAATTATTAACGGATAGGCCATATATCCATGTGCACTTAGAGTTAAATAATCTTGAACTTCATAGAATTTCTTACTTACGATATTGCTTAATGGATTTTCTTGCCCATCAACTGTCTTTGTTTGTAGGGCTGTATACAGTTCAGCAAAGTCGATTGATACCCCTCCAGCACCCATCGCTTTGAATTGAGAAATTAACAATGGACTTTGGGACACTCGCATCTTAAGACCGTTTAAATCATCCGGGGATTTAATGGAATGCTTAGAATTCGTTAAGTGTTTAAATCCACCATCCCAATAGCCTATTGCTCTTAGTCCTTGTTTTTCTAAATGCTGGTTAAAGATTTCACCAAGTTTTCCGTTTACTGCTCTCTTGACATGTTCTCGATCCTTAAATAAAAATGGAAGGTCAAATACTTCAAATTGTTTAACAAAGGAAGGCAAAACTCCTGTAAACGGAGCGTTCATTTGAATGGTCCCAGCTTGCATTTGTTCGGTGATTTCCTGGTCGGCACCTAACTGTGATTCCGGATAAACCTCGACTTTAATCTGTCCGTCTGTTTTCTGTTCTAATAATTCTTTAAATTTTTCTGCGGCCTTTCCTTTAGCAGTTGATGCGCTTACAACATGAGCAAATTTAATAGTATATTCCTTCTTTTCACCTTTTTCCTTGTTCCCGCTGCCTTCAGTTTTGGTTGTCGAGCTACAGCCTGCAACCAACATTATGAGTAAAAGAATACTGATTGAAAAAATTCCCCATCTTTTTTTCATACCTCTAAGTCCTCCTTGAAAAAATGTTTTTTCTCTTGTCTCTATTTTGAATTTTCCGTCAATTAAAGTCTTATGAGTTTGAGAAACAAATTCTTAATTTTGGAGACACATATCTTTCCATCGTTTGTCTTGCATCTTAAGACACTGTATTGGAATTACTTGGAGACTTTTGACCAGATAAACGGTATTTATTTGGGGAGATTCCAACTAAATTTCGGAATGTGCGATAAAAGGTGGATAATGTTTCATACCCTACCTCAAAGCAAATCGAAACAATATCTTGATCCGTTTGCAATAGTAGTTCTTTCGCTTGGTTGACTCTTATTTTTTGCAAATACTGTAATGGTGTTTCATGAAACTTTCGTTTAAAAATATCATTCATGTACCTTGTTGATATTCCAAAAAGAGTTGAAAGACTTTCGGCCGTAATATTTTCAAAATAATTTCTCTCTATGTACTCCTTCATCTGAATGGAACGAATATCATTGGCATCTTGTACAAAAGTAAGGTCCTGTTGTCGCAACAACAAAATTATTATCTCTATTAGATAAACAGGCATGGACAATTTGCCAAAAAAGTCCTCATTTTTTTGTTCATAGAGCATTTTTCTGAATAAAGGCCGTATTTCACTTGCTGTGATCAAATCCATTTCAAAATGCCTTGATTTCTTTTGCATGCAAGCTAATAATTCCTCCTGTAAAGCCATTTTCATAGAAGGAATGGAGAATGCGATCACTAGCACCGTTAATTTGTTTGTCGCCCTAATGGAATGGATACAATTTGGATTGATTAGGACAACCTTATCTTTCGAAAAATCATAGGCCTTTCGATCCAGGGTAATTTCTCCTTCTCCTTCAAGAGCATAAAGGATTTGAAAATGATCATGATAATGGTCAGATACAAACTTTCCTTTACGGTGATTACTTTCATACAATGAGATTCCTGTGTCCGAAAACTCAAATTCTCTGTACAGTTTCTTATTCATATAATCCTCCCTTTTTTAAGAATACTTCTGTTTCTGTAAATTCGGATATACTAAATATTCTATAATTATTTTGTGTTTCCCTTTTATTCCTAAAGAACATTAAGATCTCTTGATTATTTAAGGTAAAGTCCTGTATTAACTAGATGATTTCGGCCATTTTATATATACTATGTAAGATACATGAATGATTAGAGGTATGATATGTTCTCATTAAAAATCGGTTATCGAACTGTCAAGACTGCTATTGGAGCCGCAGCTGCGATTAGTATTGCGCAATTTTTCGGCTTGAATTTCTTTGCTTCCGCAGGTATTTTAACAATTCTTTGTGTGCAGAACTCCAAGAAAAAATCGCTGCATGCTGCATATGCCAGATTTTTTGCCTGTATGCTGGCCATTTGCTTTTCATTTATCTTCTTTGAAACGATTTCCTACCATCCGGTTGTGCTCGGATTGCTGCTTTTGGCCTTTATTCCGCTTACCGTCCGTTTTAAAGTAAGTGAAGGGATTGTAACTAGTTCGGTCATTATTCTTCATCTTTACACAGGCAAAAACATAACGCTTGGAATTGTATTCAACGAGATCGCTCTTATTGCGATTGGAATTGGAGTTGCTCTTCTTGTCAATTTATATATGCCGAGCCTCGATGCTAAATTGAAACAATATCAAGTGGAGATCGAAGAAAATTTCCGAACGATCTTTCAAGAAATGGTCTCTTACCTTCGGACCAATGAAAGCCGTTGGCTGGGAAATGAAATCATTGAAACGGCCCGCTTGCTGGAGGAAGCCAAAAGCTTAGCGTTTAGGGATGTCCAAAACCATTTTCTGCGAACACAAGATTATTACTACCATTATTTCAAGACGCGTGAAAAACAATTTGAGATTATTGAACGGATCCTGCCGATGGTGACATCCATTGACCTGCTTGTCACCCAACGATATATGATAGCGGACTTTCTTGAAGAATTAAGCGAGGCCATTCACCCAGGAAACACGGCAAAGCATTATTTAAATCGTCTGAGTGATTTGCAAAATCAATTTAAGGAAGAACCTCTCCCAGCATCAAGGGATGAATTTGAAGCGAGAGCCCAGTTATTTCAACTCCTGAAAGAGATGGAACAATATTTACTGATAAAGAAATCATTAAAAGTGGATTAATCCCCTTTTAGGTCATATTACTTGAGAAATGCTCCTTTTTAAAAAGGAGCGTTTTATTTTGTATACCCATAAGATTGGAATCATCTCTTTTTAATAAATACACATTTTGCCACATTTTGATACCTTTTGTCATATCTATTGTTACTTAATAAAGAATCTATTAATCTATATTAAATAAATAATAATATAGGAGGAACAAAAGAAATGACGAAGAAAATAACTATGTCATTTATCGCTTTGATATTTAGTCTTTTGACGATTGTTGGGGGTGCTTCTGCTGAAACTGTTTCCTACAAACCTTCCCTAGTACATAAAAACGGGGCAATGGCATATGAACACATGAAATACTTAGCATATGAAATTGGTTCAAGGGTAGCTGGAACGGACAATGAGCGAAAAGCAGAACAATATATTAAAGGTCAATTCCAACGAATCGGATTTGAAACAACCGTACAAGATTTTAGCTACATAAGAAGAGGAACGACAACCAACTCCTCTAACGTTATTGCGTATAAACCTGGAAAATCAAGTAAACAGATCATTGTTGGAGCGCATTATGATTCTGTTTCTGTTGGACGCGGGGTTGATGATAATGCTTCAGGTGTCGGAGTTTTATTAGAAGTGGCTGAAGTGCTAAAAAATATTCCTACACCTTACTCCATTGTGTTCATCGCCTTTGGGGCGGAAGAAACCGGTTTAAGAGGCTCAAATTACTACGCAGCCAATATGACGCCAGCTGAAATTAAAAATACAATTGGTATGATAAATATGGATAGTCTTGCAGTCGGAGATAAGATGTATGTCTATGGTGGTCTTGGACATGCTGGATTCATCCGTGATCAGGCCTTGGAAATTGTAAAAAAGAAGAAATTACATGTTGGGACAAATCCCGGCTTGAATCCCGTTTATCCTGCAGGTACAACCGGTGATTGGAGTGATCATGCACCATTCAAAAATCTTGGTATACCATACGGATATTTAGAGGCAACCAACTGGGAAATCGGAGCACTGGATGGTTATGATCAAACCGTTAAATTTGGTGGTGTATGGCATACCGCTAACGATACCATTGAGTTTATTGAACGAGAATACCCAGGCAGAATCCATGAACATCTGTCTAGCTTTAGTACTCTGTTAACTGATCTTTTAAAGTTTATGGGTAAGACTAGTACTTCAAAATAAAAAGAATCATGATTAATTCAAAGGAGTGTTAATTTGGCTAACACTCCTTAGATATTTATACAAATTATCCTTATGGGACTTACATGTTCATTCACTTTTTTCAACCATCTTGAACGGAAAAAGCAGGTACCTGAGCTCCGATTAGCCAGGGACCTGCTCTTTTATAAAAATATCTAAGTTTCCCTTTACGCATCGAAATGTATATCGTTCGCATGATGTAATAAAAAGTCTGATGGACCTCTTCCGTATAAATACAATCGATGCATCGGTCTTGTCATGGACACGTACAACAATTTGACATCCAGATCTACCTTTGAGTATCGTTCTTCCAAGCATACAATCATAACGGCATCAAACTCCAGCCCTTTCGATAAATAAGAAGGTAAGATCACGATATGTCCCTTCTTCATCTCTTGCTTTTCCTCTAATAATTGAATCGGAAGATGGCTATTTTCAAAGAGTTGATGAATTCTTTGACATTCTCTCTCGGTACGACCAATGATGGCAATGGAGTGAAGCTCTTCCGCTATGAGTGCGGCAATATCTTGTTCCAGCTGCAGCCTAACCTGTTCCAGATTCGTAGGGTCAATCGTTTTAAAGTGTGGTTTTTGACCATGTCGAATGACGGGTTCGACCTTTGGCAGGTCTTGGTCGATCAACTGAAGGATATCGTTTGCTAAATTCATAATCTCAACAGTCGTTCGATAGCTTTTTTGTAAGGATTGATAATTCGCATTAGGGAAGATATCCTTCAATACTGGTGCCCAACTATTCAAGCCGCGATAAGAATGAATTCCTTGTGCTAAATCTCCCACAATGGTAAACAAGTCTGTATTAAAGCCTTCTTTTAATGCGGCAAATTGAAAATAACTGTAATCCTGTGCTTCATCGATAAAGATACTCCGCATTTTATATTTTTCATCGATTCCTTCCAATTTTGCCTTCATATGAAAGATCGGGGCTAAATCCTCCAGTTCGTATGCGTCTCGACCAAAGATCCGCTGGCAATATTTACTTAGCACCTTACATTCTTGATCTGTGAGAGAAGTCGAATGCTTTTTTATCAATTCAGGCGATGACATCAATTCCTTGTATAAGGTAAATATATCTTTCATGATAAACGCATCCATATATTTTTTTACCGCTGTCTTTGCCTCCTGCTCCACCTGTTTCAATCTTTCTTCTTTCCTGTCCATCAGCATGATCACTTTTTGCTTTCTTCTTTCCGGATCGAGCCTCCTGCTGTAAAGAACCTGGTCTAAAGCATCATCGTATTTCTTATTAAGGTTTGTTAGCATAATGGCTTTTTTCTTTTTCAAATCATCTTCTAATAAGGATTTTATTTTACTTATCCTTTTATAGATTGGTAAGTATGTATATTCTTTTAAAAATAGGTTTTTAAGCTTTTGACCTTTCAAAAGAATGGATTTTTCAATTCTAAAATCCTCTGTAGGCGCAAGATTACCTTCCAATTCCTTTACATAATGATCGATTAATGACTTAAATTCGAGTGATCCCTTGTAGCTGGAAACCCATTGGATTGATTTTGATGTTCCGTTACTTTCAAGGAGCTTCATTAGTTTTGTATTTGGAGAAAATAGTTTTAGTTTCTGCCCCAAGCAGCTTCTCATAAAATCGATAAAAGTGGTTTGATTAATTTTGTTTACTCCTAGTTCGGGTAAAACGGCTGAGATATAATCAATAAACAGTCGGTTGGGTGCGAGAATCATTAATTTTTCTGGAGGAAATTGAAACCCAAAGGTATAGAGAAAGTAGGATATTCTATGGAGTGCGATGGTTGTTTTCCCGCTTCCGGCGGCCCCTTGAACAATAATGGGGTGCTTCAGTGATGCCCGGATCACTTCATTTTGCTCATTTTGAATGGTTGCAACGATTTCAGTTAATCGATTGTCTGCTTTACCTGACAAAGATTTCTGTAAAAGCTCATCGTGTGTAGTCAAATCGATATCTCGGATGTCTTTTAATAATCCTTCGACGATTTCATACTGCCTCTTTAATGCTAAGTAACCGGTTTGTGTCTCACCATATGCATCATATGACACATCTCCCAGCCGGCCATCATAGTAGACATTGGCAATCGGTGATCTCCAATCCACGATAATGGGCTGCTGTGTCACACGGTCAAACAATGATACCTTGCCTATGTACAAAGTTTCTTCCACTTTCGTACTATTGCTCGTAAAATCGATCCTTGAAAAATATGGTTTGCCTATCACACTTTCTAGCCTTTTCAGTTCACTTTCAGCTAATTCAAGAAATCTTGCATTTGCGAGGAGGTCCGTGTAGCTCGTACTACTATCCTGAGGGTCCAGATCAGCAAACGCTTGTTTCATATTTTCAACGAAAAATTCTTTATTCCCCTTAGAAATCTCTATAACGGTTCGTATATATTCCTTTGTAAACTCTAAGCGTTCCACTTCTGTTTGATAGTCTTTATGGTCGCGGACAGATACATGATCGTTGGCACTCATCCTATTCACTCGTCACCTCTCTAGATAATTTTGAAAACATGGGATATTAAGATTAAACTAAATCTTTGCTACTCGTCAAGTTTTAATGACTAGGGAAATGTATTTATCCCTCATACAGTAGTTAGATATAGACAAGTATCTTTGTAAAAAAAAAAATCTATCAAAATAAATTGATAGAAATCACTATACTTTTATAAATAATCATCGGCAACCTACATTCTCTTTTTAACATCTTCTCTAATCGATTCGACTATATCTTCTGGGACATACGCTGGAAATGAGGTACCATTCTCAAAGACCCAGGAATTGATGATTTCAAGATCAGCTTTTTTAAAAGTAATGCTATAAGTTTTTTGATTGTAGGTAAATTCCGCAGTTACATACTCTTCTACAGCAAAATCATCATCTATGATCATGTTGGTCATTTTATATGGCTTCATCGATAATATCTCCTTTTCCTTATCTACCTTATATATCGTTTGCCTAAAATAAATGTTTATTCACCTTCATTCTCCGGCCTGAATTCATCCTCAAGAAAAAGGTACAACCGCAAAAAAGTACAAGGTACTCCCCTATAAGGACAGCGCCTGGTACTTTTTTGTCGGGTCAATCGTTGTTTATGTTTCTTCGATTTCCTTTGTTACTCTTGGAGTTTTACACTTACGTTTCTTTGTCTTCTTCCATCCTCTTCATCTTCGGCCTGTCGGTTATGCTTAATGAAAAAGGAGAGGATTAGTCCAAGTAAGGAAAGAACGGAAACCACCATGAAGGCGATATTCGCTCCGTACATATCCGGATTGGCAATGTCAGGGCGCTGTTTCGCTCCTTCCGCTGTTGTCGTCATGACCGTTACCAGAATGGCGGTCCCTACGGAGGCTGCGATCATTTTCATCGTATTATCCATAGCAGCACCGTGAGGAATTAATCGTTTTGGTAACTGGTTCAAGGCAGCTGTTGCGACCGGCATCATGACCATCGAAAGACCAAACATACGAATTCCGTAAAGTACTGTAATATAGGTCATTGAGGTCGTTGGACCTAAATTGGTAAAAGCAAACGAAACTGCTGTCATAATCGTTAAGCCGATCATCACTAGCCATCTCGCACCGAATTTATCAAATATTCTTCCAACAATCGGTGACATGAACCCACTAATCAGTGCACCAGGCAATAACGCCAGACCTGCCTCAAAGGCAGAAAATCCCCTCATATTCTGCATAAAGAGCGGGATAATCGTTTCCGCTCCAATTAAGCCCATAAAACCAATCATTCCAATGATAATGGCGAACGGGAAAATCGAAAAGGAAAAAACACGGAATTCCAGCATCGGATGTTTCAGTCTTAATTGACGGAAAATAAATACTAGCAAGGATACACCGCCAATTGCGAGTGAAAGAAGGGTTGCTGCATGGGTCCAACCGTAATTTCCAGCACAAGTAAATCCATAAAGAAGCCCGCCAAAACCGAATGAAGATAATAGAATGGATAGGACATCCACTTTTGGTCTAGAGACCTCTGTGACATTTTTCAAGAAAAGATATGCGACAAAAATATCGATAAGAGCGATAGGTAAGATAATAAAAAATAACACCCTCCATGAAAAATGCGAGGTAACCCAACCCGACAATGCTGGTCCGATGGCCGGTGCAAAGGAAATCACAAGCCCTACAAGCCCCATTGCGGCCCCGCGTTTATTGACCGGAAAGATCAGTAAAAATACGGTTGTCATTAACGGCAGCATCACACCTGCACCAATTGATTGAATAACCCTTCCTAAAAGGAGAATTTCAAAATTAGGGGCGATCCCACCGACAACGGTTCCGACGGCGAAAATACTCATCGCCGAGATAAACAACTGTCTCGTGGTAAAACGTTCTAACAAAAAGGCACTGACGGGAATCATGATCCCATTCACCAGCATAAAGACAGTCGTCAGCCATTGTGCACTATTTGCGGTAATGTTCATTTCATCCATAATCGGAGGTATTGCTGTAATCATCAGTGTTTGATTCAGAATGGCAATAAAAGTTCCTGCCAGCAAAAGTCCCACAATCATCGACTGTTTATTGCTTGATGTCTCCATTCATCCAACTCCCCTACCGCTATAAAAATATACTGTTACAGATTACCTTGTTTTCCTTTAGAATTCCAATGAACTGCTTCAGGAATGCTTAGGTCGGGTAATTCCGCTGTGACAAACATTGGTAATAAATAAAATAATTTACTTTTCTTAGCACTTGTATTATGATATAAATGTGATATCACTTTTATATCACTTTTTATTAAAAGGGGGAGAACCAATGAAGGAAAAATCAATTTTTAAAATGAATGGTTTTGTAGCACTTATTATCGCGCTTTTGTGTATTGGTCTAGGAATTTTTCTAACCGTTACCGGAACTATGCCGGAGAAAATAACCGGAATCGTTGTCATCCTTATTGGCTTAATTATTGCCACAAGTTTAACAATTGTTCAGCCAAACGAAGCAAAAGTATTAACGTTCTTTGGAACCTATCTCGGAGTCATTCGGGATCAAGGATTATGGGCAACCATTCCATTTACATTCAAACGGAGCGTTTCCTTGCGTGTGACAAATTTTAACAGCGAGAAGTTAAAAGTAAATGATCTAGAAGGTAATCCAATTGAAATTGCCGCCGTTGTTGTGTATAAAGTAAGGGATGCCGCAAAAGCTTTATATGATGTAGAAAACTATGAAAAATTCGTACAAATTCAAAGCGAAACCGGTATTCGTCATATTGCGAGCACCTACGCATATGATTCCTTCAATAATACTGAAAACACATTTACCCTTCGTCAAAATAGTGATGAAGTAGCTGATGTCCTTGTTTATGATTTACAAAAGAGATTGGAAGTTGCTGGGGTAGATGTCATCGAAGCACGGATTATGCATCTCGCCTATTCATCAGAAATCGCTTCTGCCATGCTGCAAAGACAACAAGCACAAGCTGTTTTATCTGCTCGTAAAGTGATTGTCGACGGTGCCGTAGGCCTTGTAAAAGCTGCGATTGACCAGCTTGCGGAACAAGAAATTGTCGAGCTCGATGAAGAGAAAAAGGCGCAGATGGTTAATAACCTAATGGTCGCCATTGTTTCCGAGAAAGGAACGCAGCCCATAATCAATACAGGAAGCATTTATTAAGGTTGTGTCGTAAATGACGAAAAGAAAATCATTTCCGCTTCGCATTGACCCTAAATTATATGAAGTGTTGGAAAAATGGGCGGAAGATGAAATTAGAAGTGTGAACGCCCAAATCGAAGTCATCTTAAAAGAAGCTGCCAAGAAGGCAGGAAGATTAAAAAAAGAATAACCCTTGTCGAAAAAACCAATAGAGGATGCCTGTATCTTAAATTACTTAGTAATTATAGATGCGGGCTTTTTTATCATATTATTAATTATCAACTCTTCAGTCGAGGTTTAGTTGGATCACAGATTGGAGAATCAAGATTCGCTGATTCTGCTAACTTCATTAGATAATAACATTCTTCACGTGACATATGATCCGCCATTAACGGTGCGAATGTTCCTAATGCTTGATTACTTAGTTCTAGTTCCTCAAGTTCATGTAAAAAATTTTGAAATAATTTTATTTCTAACTGGGTGTCTACGTTCATTTTTGACAAAGCTGGAAACGTAGTCAAATTGGTTCTTAAATATCCCGCTAGTTCTACTGCTTTTAGGTAAAAATCTTCAAAAGCCTTCTTAAATGCATTACTTTTCTCCCTTAATTTCTGTTCAACAGCGTCTAAATTGGTGGAAATTGCTTCTGAATGACCTGCAGCATCTGATAACCATAAAAGATGATGATGTAGTTCATGGTAAACAGGAGGGACTTCCCCTGCTTTAAGGTGTTTCAAAATCCTTAAATATTCTTCTAATTCATTTACCATATGATTAAGAAATGTAGGTGAAAGATGAATTTTGATTTTTCCGATAAGGTGTTTTTTAATTAATTCTAATTTAAATTCCCGTAATTTTATTACTTCTGATTCAGATTCAATTGTTAATGGCACCAAATCAGCAGTTTTGGCCCGTTCTAAAAGTGTGTCAAATACTCTAATAAAATTTGAAGCCTTTTCAATTTCCTCATCCTGAACGGGTGCAAGAGCTTCATAAATAAACCTTGAATGATCACCTAATATTTGAAGCCAAAAACGATGTTCAAATCTTGCTGTCCCCTCAAAGACATCATTCATCTTTTTTCCTCCCGGTAAAAAATGACCACACTATTTTGATGTTTATTCACACTATTTATGTCTTATGAATAAAAAATAAAAGATTATTAGAAATATTTGTTAAAATAGGATCTATAATGAAAGAAAAAATAAGTTGCCTAAGTAAAGAAATGGGCAGGGAGTGAGTAGTAAAGTTGAAGAAAAAGTTAGAAAAAAGACTATCATATTTATATTCAGGCGAATTATTTTCTGTAGTTGTTTTTGTTTTTGTCGGTTATTTAATTAATTATGTATATCCTAACCTACAATTGTATTCTTTATATTCATTTTGGGTATCTTTTATCCTTTTAGAGTTTCTTTTACTCCAAGGAACGATGTATTGGTATGCAAAATTAAAACGACTGAGAAATGAGAAAACGTCGATAACTCCGCTTAAGATAGTTCGACAGTTACATCTCTTAAAAAAACTGAATTTAATCTTGATTATCACCTCAAGCATTGCGTTCATTTTTGATTGTATAATATGGTATCAATCATTGCCAAAAGGTGGATTGACAATTGCATTCTTTATTTATATCTTTGCAGTTTTAGAGTATGTTAATTACTTTTATATTCAACTTTCATACGATAACATCTCTGATATTAAAAATTTGTTGAAAAGTAAAAAATTGAAGCAATCCTGTATGAATAAAGATTTTAAAAGAATTTCATAATTATTCTTTTGAACGATGGTAACTTCTAATAAGTAAAAAAATGATTATGAGGTAATCTTTTGGAGTGAAGTACTTGTTTTTTAACTTATAAATTTCCCTGGAGTGCTCGGAAATCATTTGATCATAATATCCAAGGTCATGTTTTGTAGCCATAGAATCTTTGATCTCTATTTATCTTAAATGAGAGTGTCTACTTTGTTTTCTAGGTAATCTATTTTATTTTCAAGGCTAACTATTCTTTCGTTCGTTTTGGAGATTTTTACATTCGTGGCCTCAACTGTTTCCATTAATTGGTGTAACATGCCCTCATGTCTTTTTATTTCTTGATCCATGTTGTCTAGTTTTTCCAAAATCACATCAAGTGTTGGTCCCATGTTACACACCTCCTTCATGTGGTATTATAGCAATTAATGTAAATATTTGTCGATAGGTATTAAATTGTTAATTGATATTTACTAACCACACTTTCATTATTGCCTGGATATCCTAGACAACTCCAAGAACACCTCTAAGTTATGGGCCAAGGTTTACATTATTGTTATTAACCTCGTCATATCTTGAGTGATCATTTTCCGACTTTGCTAAAATACCATTTATCACGTAAAAATAAAGAAAACCATCTTTCTATGTATGATTACAAAAAAGATAGTTTTGCGAGTTATAGAATCTTCTATTATTGTTTTTTTATAGGGGTGACGATTGAAAATAAACTTTCGGTTGGATCAGAAATATTCATTTCAATTATCTTATATCCACTCTCTCCTTTTTTGAACTCATTTTTGCTTGATGAAATGATTTGATTGTTCTTCATTGTTCTTAGTTCCTCCTTAATATTTCTCCACACAGAAATTACTATATGATGGATGTTCAAATATGTGCATTGTTTTTTGAAAATAATCATTTTAATGGGTTAAGAATTAAAACCTAAAAAAAACTGCCTTTCATCGAGTGTTGGGAAAAGTGATAAGATGTACATGAAGTAACATGGAAAAAACACAATTCTTATTTCCTGAATATCCGAAAATAGTTTATACTTAACTAACCTAATACTGATTATTGGAGGGATTTCCTTTGACAGATAGAAATCAAGCGGGAGAGCCAAAAAAGAAAATCAGCTTGCAAGAGGCGATGAAGCAGCAGCTGGAAAACAAAAAGAACTCAGCCTCGGCTGATAAAGGAAAGACGAATGGCGACCTTTCCACCAAAAGATTGAAAAGCCAGCAATCCAAAAAGCCCAGCAATACACGCAGAAAAATGGGTGTTTAAATGAACGGTCAAAATCGGAAAGATGTAATACCAGGGATAAAGGTTGATATTGTGTTAAAAGCTGATCAAAAAACGGGAAAGCTTACCAGGGGCATCGTGAAAGATATTCTCACTAAATCAAGTACACATCCCCATGGAATTAAAGTCAGGCTGACAGATGGTAAGATTGGACGCGTAAAGGATATTCATGCTGAATAATAAGGTGCAAAGCATGCAAGAACAAATTCTTGCATGCTTTGCTTTTTTTTACTAGGAAGAAAATAATGAAATTCAAAAAACCCCGTATCTTTATTAACAGTAGGATCGGGGAATTTATTATATTGGAAATAGGTATATGAGAGGATTCTACTTGGAGAGGTTTAGTTATTTTTTAACTTGTAAATTTCCCTGGAGTGTTCGGAAATCATTTGATCATAATATTCAAGGTCATGTTTTGTGGCCATAGAATTTTTGATTTCTTTAACCTCTTCTAAGACTGTGTCTACTTTCGTTTCAAAGGCATCTAACCTTTCGTTAATATCGGAAATCTTTACATTCGTGGCTGCTACGGTATTAATTAATTGATGTAATAATTCCCCTTGTCTTTTTTGTTCAACAGTTAGCCTTTGATCCATGTCAGTAATTCTTTGATCCATGTCAGTAATTCTTTGGTCCATATTGGTTATCTTTTGGTCTAAGGCATCAATTTTTCCCAATATCAACTTGAGTGTTTTTTCCATCTATTCTCACCTCTTTCATATATTGCTTTTATTATAGCAGGTATATGTAGATATTTGTCGATGGATTCCAAATTTTTGATCACCATAGAACGGAAATGAGGTCATTGTGAGGACCAACACTAATAGATTAGAAATATACTTTTTTGGATTATGAAAAGAAGCAGTATTTTTCAATCTCAAAGTGAAATGCTGTTTCTTTTTATTTTTGGAGTGCTGGACAAAAATATGCAAAAGCTTTAAAAAAGATACTCTTTAAGTAAAGAAAGGATCAGTCCCACGATTGGTATCGAGGGACTGATCCTAAAAATTAGAAATTTGAAGATTTATAATATAGTTTGATCGGCTCAATTTTCTCCATCGTCGCTTTGTATAAACTAATTTCACCTGTTGGCGGGACAGTTGCTGCAGAATGGATCTCAAAATTTCCATTTAAGAAAATAGTCCAAACAGCCTGATCATTAGCTGTTAAGACAACAGCAAGTGTGCCGAACTGTACGATATGTTCCCAATCGAATTTTTCCATCTTTCCATTGGAGAATACCGAAATTCCCTCCTGATTACTGATTACCTCTGTATTGTTCCCCTTCCAATTCCCGTAAATAGATGGGCCTACATAATAATATCCGCCTCCACCCCGATCACCATACGTGCCGATGTATTGGTGGATTGAATCATCTTTTGCTTTATATGTAAATGCCGCAACATCTTTTGCTAACCAGTCTACTTTATATTCTTTTGTTATTGGATAGGGTAATCTTTCCTTTGGTCGAGCCAGAATCCCAAAGTATGTACGATAGACGATCGCCTCCCCCGTTTCCGTCGTTTCCTTGATGGACAAGATATGCTTTAAATTCGGAGAAAGGCTGACAATATTTTTTATTTGCTGATTGCTATAAAATAATAGACCCACATTGATAAAGATAAAAAGAAGCAACATCCCTCCGCCCAACATTTTCGCCTTTTTTGCAATGCTAACCAGAAAATGGATTGCCAGCCCTGCAAAAAGGACACAAAGGATATTGACGACATAAAAGATTCGATTATCACTATATTCAACTTGAAATCTACTATGCACTAACAGGTAGCCCATTTGCAGGCAGAAAAAGCCAATGGATAAAAGGAAAAGTATCCAGCCGCAAATTTTTCTCATTTGATCCTTATTTTGTTTCATTTGAATGTACCTCCGTGGAAAAATCCCATGTCTTGCCGATATCGTTAGAAAGAAACTTCCCTTTTACTTTTCCGCCTTTATAATCCCCGTTCGGCCCTTGATTAATAAGAACGGCTAAATGGTCCTCTTCTTTAAAGGGCATTTCCGCTGTAACAAAAATTTGATGATATTGATCGGGAATATTTATGGTTGCTTTTACCCAGGAATTCCCTCCATCTTCAGTCACATAAAGGTCAGGTTCTTCAGGATTGATAAATCCGTAGGATAAGAAAGCTGTATTCTCATCAACAAAGCCACCGTTTTTTATTAACATGGTCACATTTGATGGGTTTGTTTCCTTCCAAGACTGGCCGCCATCATGGGTAACATAGACATTGGACATTTCCTGTGACACCGTTCGATCTCCAGAAAGAATCACATAGCCAAAATTTTCATTTAAAAAATTTACTTTTCGAAACCTTAATGAGGGATATTGCTCCGATACAACGGCATCCTGCCAATGTTTACCTTTGTCAAGCGTATATTTCAAGATAATTTTCTTGCTGTACGAGTCAGGGCCATTTGAATATAAAAATGCAGCACGATCTTTTGAAAGAATAAAGCTATCTTCTATAAGCTCTTGTCTATCACCGCTATACTCACCTTCAAATAATTGTTCTTTTGCAATTGGAACAGACGTCCAGGTTTTGCCTTTATCGAAGGTAATCTTGAGTTCGTCGTTTTGAAGAGAGTAATCAATGGTTTGATCAGCGTACAGGGTTTGTTGGCTTTGATCAGAATGATTGTCTTGTACTTTGCTTATTTGCTCGATCTTTAGTGGTGCTGATTCAGATGAAGTTTGGTAATAGGTTAATGCAATGATTAAGCACATCATCATTGCACCGGATATTCCAATAATGGTCTTTTTCACTATTTAATCTCCCTATGGTATTATTATAATGCTTGTCTTTTTGTGTAATTTATCTTTTTTTAATTATACCACACACGTACATAGAATATCTATGTATATATTCAAAAATAATTTCATAAATTGTTTTGATTGGGGTTCTTTAGTATAAGTACATTTCCTCTCAATTTACCGCAGATTACTAGGGGATTTTACAAGCTAAGTAAGGATTTATAGGTCGTTATTGCTGTAAAAAATAAAAGTAAGGATAAAAACCAGACTTCGATTTATACCCCTAATTGGTGATCTATTTATTATTTTCCCTCAGTGAACCAACCCTCTACCTAAAAATGAAAACAGTATTAAAGTCTTGACCTGTTTTCTACACTTCTTTTGCGATTTCTTTTCTATTAGGAGCAAGTGGAGGCTGTTCTAACCATTGATTTTGTACCATAAGGTTAAACCATTTCTTAGTAACCATAAGATTTTTTAGAATCGTCCCTTCATACGCAGTTACAAGGTCTGTTCGCATGGCGGATGCTAATCCAGCCCCATGATAGTTTTGTGCAGCTTGGAACAAGAAACCAATATGGTACAACATTAACTTATCGGAAAAAGGAGAGTCCGTTGATGTTGTCACTTCTGTTTCCCAAGATTTCGGAACTGGTAAATTATCCGATTGCATGATTTTTGAAAATGCTTTTATTTGACCATCAGCCGTTTTCTCGGAATCGGTTAAAAACTTTCGTACTTCTTTTGTTTGAGCAACTTGACTGAAGGCGATGGATAAGGTTTTAGCCATAATACTTTTTTTAAGGTTTAAAGAAATACTAATGATTTCTGTTGCAGCTAATCTTCTACCCTTTCCGAAAAATCCGTCTATGAAATCTTGGCTGGAAACAAATTCAGGGTTAGTAGCTGGATAAAATAAAGGGTCTCTTTGAAAATTCCCTTTTTCAAGCAATAACTCCATGGTTTGGTGGTACATCCTTTTTGCGTCATTATCGCATGAATCGTAAAAATCCCTTAAGTCTTTTCTTACAGAAACAGCCAATGCAGTGGTGTGCCCAAGCAACCCATGTAATGTCATGATATGCAAATAATTCAGGCAAAATATATCTGTGAACAATCTCTGTTTACATTTAAACAGGTCAGATTCAGTAAATCCAATTGGAACTGGAAACCCTTCATTCTCGATAAACGTGACGATTTGTTGCTTTTGTTTATCGAACGTCTTAATAGCATCTTCAAAAATGGCTTTTATTGACTCGTCCTCAATAATCGAAACCATATATTTATTTACCACATCTGTCATTGTGCCATTGACATACTCTCCCCATAGTGTTCCTATTTCGGAAGATGTGAGCTTTAATTTATTCTCATCCATATGATCACCTCTTGGATATTATTTACCTATTTATCAAGTGATATGAATATCTTTGAATAATAATAAAAAAAGTCATCCGCTGCGCTTGCGCATTAGCACAATTAAAAAAGTGCCAGGCACCCTCTAATTATTGGATGGTGCCTGGCACTCTTTTCATATTCAATTTTCCGTTAAAGCAATTCAAAATTTAAGTCGAAATCCCCTAATCTTTGATGACCAACCCCATTAGTGCCGCAAATTGAATCGCTTGAAAGGATGAGACCTTGCAGCCTCTTAAATCATCCATTGATACAGTAAGTGAATCAAAGGTAGAGGTACTAATATCTATTCCTTTTAGTGATGTTTGTTCAAAGTTTGCCCCATTGAGATTACAAACCTGAAATTCAACGCTTTTAAGTTTACATTCAAAAAAGTCGGTGCTTTTTAATGCCGTTTCGTGAAATTTTACTTTTTCGAGCTTTGAATTTCCGAAGGCCGTCAAGTTTAAAACGGATTGGTCAAACTGGACATTTCCAAACCGTGACTCGGTGAAATCTACGCCTAATAATTTACTATTTTTGAATACGACTCTGTGAATGGAAGACTTGCTCAAATTGGCATTCGATAAATCACAGTTTTCAAAGCATACATCAGTAATGTCAATACCATTAAAATCAGTATGATTGAATCGACAATTCTTAATCACCATATTCGATAATCGCAACCTGCCAACAACTTCATTTTCAAAAACGGAGTCACTGACCTGACACATTTCAAATTCCGGATCTTCATCATATAAAATATCTTGGAAATTCCTTATAGGTAATCCATCAGATATTTTAGGTAAATCAATTTTCATACGTATGCCTCTTTCATCCAAGAATTTAGCTAATTAACTTTAACTTCACTGATTCTATCATCATCCTATCCCTCATACGCTTCTTTTAAAGTATCAATATCAATTTTTTTCATTTGGAGCATTGCTTTCATTACTCTGCCTGATTTTTCTGGATCAGGGTCGCTTAACAGCTCGATTAAGGCAGTTGGAACAATTTGCCATGAAACACCATACTGATCTTTAAGCCAACCGCACACTTGAGCATTCTCGTCGCCGCCTTCGGAAAGCTTTTCCCAATAATAGTCTACTTCTTCTTGTGTATCACAATTGACAATGAATGATATGGCCTCTGTGAATTTAAATTGGGGACCGCCATTTAATGCTACGAAATCCTGTCCTTCCAGTTGAAATTCCACAGTCATGACGGTCCTTTCTGAAATTCCTTGGCTTTCATGCCGTTCATTTCCATAGTAAGTGACTTTGCCGATCTTGGAATTATTAAAGATAGAAGTATAAAACTTTGCTGCTTCTTCGGCTTGTGTATCGAACCATAGGTTTGTGGTGATTTTATGGATTTTGGATTGCATTATTTTCAACTACCTTTCCTAAGCTGGACCCAGCATTTTGATAGAAATCATCTTTGCATATATTCATTATAAAGCACAACAGAATATCTTTAAAAGAAATATACTAGTAAAATCGTTATGATTAATGATTGAGCAGATGTAATCATAAAATCATTTTTCCAGAATGTTTTTGAAAATGGACTTAAAATCCTTGCAATCAAAAAACTACAGATCCATACACTGAAAAATGATAGAACAAACCCCATCCTTCTTCCCCCTATTTTTATCGTTAATTTATTTATATTTTACCATCTTTGCTTAACCAATCTGCTTTTTATGTTTTTTCCGTAAAAAAATATAAAAAAGGCAGATGACTTGAATTATCACTGTCGCCTGCCTCCCTTTTTTACTTGATAAATAGTCCTTTTTATTTCTTTTTCAACCGTTTGGAAAAAACTGTTCAATCCCTTGGTAGCTCCAGACTCCAATAGTCGTTGACCTGCCACTGCCAGCGCCCCAGAAACCTTTGCTTCAGCTTTACAGGTTACTAGGGAGTCACTCCCCCGTTCTTGTAATCGTATATTGGCTGTTCCAACTACCTCGCCAACATTGCCCTTACCCTTCACATTCATACGAAAAGAGGAAGGCGGCTTCTGGTCATTAAGCCGAATCTCTAGAGTAATAGCATCTTGCAATGGCCCAATATTGATATCCAAATCCGCTTCGTAAACTCCTTTTGATCGTTCAACAAACGATTTACAGCCCGGAAGTGCGTTTCTGAGTACCTTTTCATCCATTAAATACTTCCATACAAGGTTCCTTGGCAATCCGAATGTATACTCGTACTCGATTTTCAAGCTTTCCCCTCCTATAAACAACTTAAAGGAATGAAGGTCCACTCCCCATCCCTTCTCGTAATTGTATTCATTTATTTTTATTCCAAACGGTGTAAAGTTGTTAATGAAACACTTTCACACCATACATATTTGTGAATCGGACGGAAATAATAACACTAATATTTTTAAATGTAAAAAAGGGAGACTTTTCTATGGACAATCGAGTATTTAAGGCGATTAATCAATGGACTGGGAATTTTCGTATTTTAGATTTGATTATGATAAACATTTCCAAAAGAGCTAGATTTGTCTTTCTTTTTCTGTTCATCCTTTTATGGTTTCGCAATGATGTTTATAAAAAAATTGCACTATTTTCCTGTGTAACAGTGAGTGTAACGTATCTGCTAAGCATAATGATTAAACTAGTCTATTTTAAGCCGCGGCCTTTCTTAAATCATGGAGTATATTTATTGCCGCCGGTTCCATCTAAAAAAGATTCTTCCTTTCCAAGTAAACATACGGCACTTGCATTTGCTTTGGCGGCTTCTGTGTTTGTTTATCACCGAATATTGGGCTTAATCCTTTGGTTATTATCTATCCTTGTGGGGTTATCGCGTATCTGGATGGGACAGCACTATCCCTCGGATATTATAAGCAGTGCCATCCTTGGAAATGGTACCGTCTTCGTGGTTAAGCTGACTGAACAGTATTGGAAGCCTTTCGTTACTCGGATTCTCCGTTCGTACACTTAATTTTTCCGGCTGAATACTATGAGCTAGAGGGATCATCCATTTAAGTGTGGATCATCCCTTTATTTTTTTCAACACTGCGCATTTCCTCCATTTATCAGTTTAGAAAGGATAAACTTCTGAATCAATTGATTTAACTCGACCGCTGCTTTTGTGGGAATTTGATGCTTTCCATGAAGAAACTTCAGTTCATTATTCGGTAACTTTTTATGTAACAAGACGGCATATGGATGGAAGTTTTTATCCTTTTCTCCAAAGATCAATAATATCGGTTTATCAATGGTTTTTAATTGATTCGTACAGTTATACTCCAAACTATATTGGTAATATTGTTCAATATTCCTACTATTTCCTTTAAGTGATTCTCGATATATGTTCTTGAAAATTTGTAGTGTATTGGAATTACTCCATGAAACCGAGAGACCTAGCAACGGCACTGCTCCTATTTTGGTCAACATCCTTGCCATTGAAATCCTTTTTACGTTATTACTATCCCGAACTTCTGACATTCCGCTCACGATAATTCCCCCTAAAGCCCGATTGGCATGAGTCAGTAAAAATTCCAATACAATCGAACCTCCTGCTGAATATCCGCAAAGGAAAGCTTTCTCGATTCCAAGATGGTCCAACAGCTGCTTCATATCTTCTGCAATGAGCTGATACGTGATTGGCTGAAGGGAGTAAGGGCTACGTCCGTGGCCTCTAATATCAAATGTAATGACTTTAAATTTTTGCGACAATTCCGCCACTTGATTGGTAAAATTTGCGCTTGTAAGTAATGGCGGATGCACAAATAGTAATGCTGTTCCCTCACCTTGAACGGTATAAAATAGACCGCTGCCGATTGTAGTTAATATTGGCATGATGCACTCACCTCATAAAATAGCCTTAGTTTCAATTATCATGTACAGTAAATATATCTTCTTTTCTAACGCCTTTTTCCTCCAATGTGGAAATCACCAATAGTTTTCCAATTGATCGGTGATTTATCCTTAATTGCCGATCAACCTATCCGATTTCCCACGAGTTACTTACCCAACAATAGCGATAAAACTTCGTGCCTGATTGTAATTTCCTCTGAAATATTGCTATACTCCAACTTAAGAGAGCTGATAAAATAATTAAGGTGAGAAAACTATGAAAAGATATGCAAATTTGGATCATGTGACAAGTAACAAATCATTTAAGGACATGAGGAAATGGCAGAAGGAAAGAAGAACGAAAATAAAGGATTTATCGGTAAACATTGAACAGTGTCCAACTAAAAAAGTGAGCCAAATAAATGAAAACAGAAACCGGACTTCTTATACATGGGTTGGACATTCTACCTTTTTAATTCAGCTAAACGGCATAAATATTTTGACAGACCCAGTGTGGGCAAAGCGGATGGGGTTTCAAAGGAGATTAACAGAGCCGGGCATTTCACTATCAGAACTCCCCGAGATTGACCTGGTGGTGGTCTCTCATGGACATTACGACCATTTGGATTTCCCTACCTTGAAAAAATTAAAAGGAAATCCCCATTACTTTGTCCCAGTTGGTTTGAAGTCCCTCTTTATCCGAAAAGGTTATCAGAAGGTGACCGAACTGAACTGGTGGGAGAGCGCTGAACTTGGAGGAATAACCGTTCATTTCGTCCCAGCCCAGCATTGGACGAGACGCTCATTGAGGGACATGAATACATCTCATTGGGGAGGCTGGATTTTTCAAACTCCGTTAGAAACCTTTTATTTTGTCGGTGACACCGGGTATTTCATTGGCTTTAAACAGATTGCTGAACGATTTACCATTGAAACTGTATTTATGCCAATTGGTGCATATGAACCGGAATGGTTTATGGCTGATGCACATATTTCTCCAGAAGACAGCGTGAAAGCGTTTCTCGAATTGAAAGCAAAATACTTTGTGCCAATGCATTATGGTGCCTATCGATTAGCAGACGATACGGGCCCGGAGGCATTAGAACGCTTGCATCGTGAATGGGAAAAGCAGCAGCTTCCTGAGGAACAGTTAAGGGTCCTCTTACTTGGGGAAACCGTTATGAGGGGTGAATAGGTAGAGAAACTCAGTTTGGTTGGGTCATTTAGCTAATTTTGCTTTCTATGACCCTTCCATTACAGAGAACTTGATGGCATTTCTAATATGGGACAAATCTCGTCAGCTAGTCGGCACAATTGTCCTTAATTTAACTTCTAAAAAGAAAAACTGCCGAAAAATCGATTATCTAACTACTAAACACAAAAATTCAAAAGTGATCATTTTTAAAGTTTTTTAGTTTACATAACATTATTATGTTTTCTAAACTATGTACATTCATCAATAAAGTCGTTTTGTATAACTTTCTTGAAGCCTTTCTTCAATTGTTTTAACACTACTATTTGGAAGTTTGGCGTGTTCAAATATAATTTGAGCAGCGGAAGGCAAAGTATCATGATCAGCCCAAGAACTTGGATCCCATAAACCCGAACGTTTAAAGGCTTTCGCACAATGAATATAACATTCTTCTACTTCTACTCCAATTCCTACAAGTGGCTTACGTCCCTTGACCGTCATTTTTTCAAGCAACTCGTCATCTTTTACTAAACACGCGCTGCCATTAACTCTTAGCGTTTCTCCTAATCCAGGTATGAAAAATAGCAACCCTACCTTTGGGTTGGATAAAATGTTACGCATGGAATCAAATCGTTTATTACCTGGTCTTTCTGGAATGATTAAAAATTTCTCATTTAAAACATACACAAATCCTGGACTATCCCCTCTTGGCGAAACATCGCAATAGCCAAAATGATCGGAAGTAGAAATGACCAAAAACGGTGATTTAGAAATAAAGCTTGAACAATGATGGTCTAAATATGTTATCACTTTATTCTTTACTAATTCACTAGGTAAACCAATTAGCGCTCGCAGTTCGTCTTCTGTTTCAATAATGTACTTAAACTGGTTGTTTCTATCCAAACAATGATCCACTCCTTACGAAAATAAAGAACTCTTTTTTGCAACTAAATACTGGAAACTAAAAAAAACACATGCTTAAATCATTCATAATTAGCTTATTTGAAGGACTATTCCCTCCGGCTATTCTACCAATTTACAAATTGAAAAACCAGCAGCCTCTAAAGGGAAACTGCTGATTTTTGATAGAAACTGTACATTCATTTAACACTTTTTAAAAATTAACACCTTTTTTCCCTTCTACGATTGGGAGATTAATAAAACTTTGACCAAGATGGACATTAAACGTTGCTCCGGTGGTCGAAGGAATGGTCCGCTGATAGGAGCTCCCTGCTATAATGACTCCAATTCGATGGCCTTTCTTGAAGACATAGTCATGTGGCAGTGCGCCCCACTCAAATTTGTAGTTTTTACCTGGATTCAATGGATCTGTTGCTAATAGTGTTTTCCAATTTTGCGGGTCAAACCAACCTCTAGAGACAATTTCATACGGGGCTGTCCGGAACGTTTTTTCTGTTTCGCGATAGCAGGCATCATCGGTATCAGAACTTTCTCCCCAACAGGTTTCTGACGATAACGTTCTGATTCCTTCGCCACTTCCCGTATGATTGACTCTCGTATCCATCCCATAATCAACAATCATCACTGTTAAATTGGAATTCTCTTTATCTACTGTTGCTCGAAGTGAAATTTCCGGGACACCGCTCATCCGCGCATCCTCACTAAGAGGCTCTGACAGGAATGCTAAACGGTCGCTTTTCACGGTCATTTCATTTGTGACCATTGCTGTTTCTGTTTGTCTTGGATTGTCGGTAAAGGTTTGTGTAAAGTTTCCTTTAACCGGCCCAGTTGTCAAAATACCAGGTGAATTTTCATTTTCACCAGGACCAAAGCGGATTTTAAACGATTTCGCACTATTTTCCGGCCATGATGCATGGGTTTCCCAAACATCCGCTGCTCGTTCAATGTCTACTGCAGGTTCATCCATGATGCCATTTTGAATACCAAGAAGCCAGTAATCAAACCAGCGATGCAGCGTATCAACCCATTCTGCTCTGCGGAAATCAAATGGATCCACATGCCCGGTTTGGGCTAGCCACAGCTTTCGAGGAACTTTCTCCTTATTTAGCTCTTCCCACCATTCATTAAAGTGGTTCATCTTCACGTTTAGGTCGTTTAAACCGTGAATGGCAAAGACACTTGCTTTAACATTTTTGATATCTTTCACATAGTTTCTTTCATTCCAAAAATCATTGTAGTCACCTGTGGCGTCATCTGCTGCTTGATTGACACGATCGAACACATGCTGACAAGTTGCTTTCCTAGAACTGTTAACGACTCTGCTTGCTAATCCGCCAGGGCCATTGTTGTAGTATGTAAGCCCCGCATAACGATAGTAATTATACCAATTGCTAATCGCACCAATCGGAACGATTGTTTTAAGGCCATCTACTCCGGTTGCGGCAACTCCATTTGCTAACGTTCCATCATAGGATTTTCCAATCATTCCTACATTACCAGTTGTCCACGATGCTTGTACTTCCTGATTATTTTTATCAAATGCCTTTGCTCTACCGTTGAGCCAATCGATGACCACTTTAATGCTTTCAATCTCTTCATATCCGCCAGTAGTTGGGCAGCCATCCGATTGATTGGTGCCTACCATATCCGGAAGGGCAATCGCATATCCTCGTGGGACGAAATAATTATCATAGTAAAGTGGATACTTTTCGTTAATCCCATCTTTGTTTTTATCCTTTACTTCACTTTCATTCCCCCTGCCCAAGCTTTCATAATAAGGACTGGCATCCATAATCACTGGTACCTTTAATCCCGTGTTCGTTTCTTTCGGACGGATGATATCCACTGCAATACGGTCAGGAACCCCGTTTTCATCGGTATCAAGGGTTGATTGGACAAAAACAGTCTCGCGAATGGCCTCCTTGTAGGAATATTTCGCCTCTGATTTTAATGGTGCTAAAGAGTTTACTGCTTGTCCCTTTTTCGATTCTACTGTTTCCGCATTAGTATAATTCACAGATGATAGTGTTAAAGCAATGGTCGTAAAAAGTGTTGTTGCAATAGAAAGCGTTCTCTTTTTTTTCATTAAATCCCTCCTCACCCAATTTAAATTAATTGTAGGATGTGGAGGGATTTTCCGATAGTGCAAAAATTCTCAATTTTCATACTATTACCTTTTAGAAAGTAGGTAAAAGGACTTAGCTTCTACTTACTAGATTCAGGGCTTATTCTTTTGAAAAGCAGTTATTTTGAATTAAACATTCAAAACTTCATGCTCTACCTTCACATTTGCTAGTTTGGATAAATACTCAATGGTGGTTAAATACACCATACCATTCCCTTCAAGCCTTGGAGAATTCCCTAGTGGGATGGTTCTTCTTATAAGCTGGGCATACAGCTCTGGCTCTGTTAGATTTCTCTCAAAAGCTGGGTTTGAGATCGCTTTAATTAATGCAAGTGCACCCGATACATGTGGAGTAGCCATTGACGTTCCACTAAGCTTTGCATATTTTCCGTTTAGATAGGTTGATAGAATATTTTCACCAGGGGCGACAACATCTACTTCCCTATTAGAATTGCTAAAATCTGATATTCGCCGATTTAAATCAGTAGCACCTACACTGATTACCTCGTTATAAGCCGCCGGATAGGACAGCTCTTCTGTCGAGTCTCGTCCATCCCCTTCATTTCCGGCTGCACAAACGACGAGAATCTCATTGGCAACGGCCTTTTTAATGGCCTCATGTAATGCTGGAACATCCTCAGATCCGCCTAGGCTCATCGAGATAATATCCACTTTTTGTTCAATCGCATAATTAATTCCATTGATAATCCATTCATATTGACCTGAGCCATGTTTATCAAGAACCTTGACAATTAATAAATTTGCTTCTGGAGCAATACCGACTACTCCTGTATCATTGGCAGCTGCTGCCATCGTACCGGCAACATGTGTGCCATGACCGTTGTAATCCCGAAAAATATTTTGGTCTCCACGATCATCATTGGTGAAATTTCGTCCGCCAATAATTCGATCCTTTAAGTCGATATGGGATAATTCACAGCCAGTATCTAAAACGGCAATGGTAATCCCCTTTCCTCTTGTCTTTCCCCACACTTCAGGGGCCTGAATCATTTCCACCCCTTTTGGCACCTCGGTTACTTCTTCAAACTCTGCAATCACCTGGTACGGAATCAAGCGTACTTTTCGTTCCATCTTATTCCCTCCTAACAGATATTATTGAAGTCAACCCATGATGTTGATAATAGTTTAACAATTCTGAATCTATTGAAAAAGATTCTTTTGGAGTGTTTTTTGAACCATCATTTTTCTCTTTTTTTAATCAATAACCGAATCTGTACTTGTTCTTTCACTCAAAGACTACTTCTTTTAATAGAACTGAGACTTTAGAATCAGGACTTAATTTCTATTTTAAAAATTACAACTTTTCTATATTTTCAGAATTAAATAGTGATGGTATGAATTACCTGTACATACTACATTTTAGGAGGATGATGGATTGACGCAATTGAAGAGGACGCTCATTTTATTGGTTAGTTTTTTGACTCTGGCGGTTTCATCTACAGCTTTTGCCGAACAACCAGGTTTATCGGATTTTCCCAAACCGGTTGATCCGCAATCATGGGTGCTTCCACGGGATATGACATGGAAAGATTACCGGCCCGTTCCTGGAGTTAACTGGAACACCTCAACTGTTAAGGCAGAAAGAGTCATCAAGGGTTCACTCATTATTGTAGATTTCCAAGACCGTGATTTTATTTTAAGCCAGTCTGAAGGATCTGAGCTTGCAGGCAACCCCATCGGCACTGGAAAAATCCCTCGTGATCAAATCGGAAAGTTTTGGGAAGACTTTCTCAACAAGCCTTCAGCATTGAACAACAATCGAACAGTAAACGAATACTGGAGAGAAAATTCCTTCGGTAAATGGCAAATCGAACTCAAATCTTTCGGCACCTATCGTATGGATGGCAATGAATTTGAATACGGTCTTAACGAGTTTGGACAACAGGTTAATATGCCTGCAGGTTTCAAGGGTAGAAACCTAAGGTCGGAAGCCGTTGCAAAAGCGAAAGCTGACATGGATGCATCTGGAGAAAAATTTGATTTTAACTTTATCATTCATGCGGGCTATGATGAATCAGGTGTATGGCAAGAACTTGGTGAGATGATGTTTCAAAATGCAGAAGCCATAACAAATCCATTTGGACCAATTGTTTCTGGAGAAAATGTTCCAGGTATGCCCAACACAGCAATAACACGATACGTGCCATGGACTTCTTGGTATGCAGCCAAAAGTATCTGGTCAAGTGCCGGCGGTGGTACCTCCATTCAAGGAGAAAATGATGGTATGGGCGTCTTCGCACACGAATTTGGCCATATTATGGCTCTTGGCGACAACTACAACAATCCTTACGGCATTCCGGTATCAAGAACTTATTCAGGGCCGTGGGAATTAATGAGCCGTGGCAGCTTTAATGGCCCTGGAGGTTCGCACACTCGCTGGATGGTCCCTGCAACTCTTGGCTCATCCGCGCCATCGCATCATATGTTACGAAATAAAATCAAACAAGGCTTTCTATCTCCTGATCAATATCTGAGTCTAGACCGCGACAAATTAGCTGAAACTGGTCCTGTCTTCACTGATATTCTTGCGAGGGAGGTCCCAACAGGCAATGAATTTGGAAGGACTGGATTGCACGGCATCAATATCAGCATGGTGGATAACACACCAGCCAACTCACTTAATGATGATTGGCGTGCCGACATGCAGCGCGGAGCGAAGTGGTACAATAACTATACCATCGAAGTAGTCGATCGAGTAGGCTCTGATTCCTTTGTTCCGGATTCAGGTGTCCTGCTAGCGAAAACGAAGAATAGTGAATCGGCACCCAATATTTGGGTTATCGACTCTCACAAAGAAGATATCAATAAAGTGGACTTCAAACGCCCTGATGGATCAACGGCGATGTTATCCAAAGGGGATTATCAACAGTTAGCAGATGCCCTCTTCAAGGCAGGAACTGGTGATGACGTTGTCAGTGAGTACACTGATGAATATAACCGTCTCCACTTCTACATTTTAGATAAAAAATATGACGCTAAAGGTGCTCTTTCATATCGGGTAGCAGTCCGTCATCTGGATGGTGCAGGTTCATTTACCCGTGGTATAGCTGTTGCAAACGGAAATTCAGAATTTGCCACACCAGGTAAAGTTGCAGTCTATTACTTCAATGTTACGAATACCGGAAATGGAACCGACCTGATCCGCCTTAATGCCAAAACGGATGCTGGCTGGGATATTCAATTGCAGCATAACGTAATTGAAGTTGAAGCGGGTAAAACGGTTGCAGTACCGGTTTATGTGAAAATTCCTAAAGGTGGTAAAGCTCAACCCGTTCCAACAAACCTTACATTTACAAGCACATCAGAGACCGATGCTAGTAAAACGGCCACTTCGACTCGCCGTGTTGGACCTGGGAATGGAAAATAAAGATTGGTAGTTTAAGGGGGATGTGCCACAATTGGGACCTCCTCCTTTTTTCATGGTCTGAAAGTGAATTTCTTTATCACCTTAAAATGCCTTCCTTCTCTTCTTGAAGGACTAACCTCGTTGGTTTTCCTCATAATTTGACCTTCATTACCCTTATGCCGCACGAATCCCGAGCGATTTCCACCGTTTCCTCCTTTTACTCCTTAATCCTTTAATTTGGCATGCTTACACACCCATTTTTTATCATTTTTTAAATAAATCGCTGATTTTTTTCTAGCAATATGATGGTTGTCCAATCAACTATTAAATTAGGAAATATATATACATAGTGAAGTGTTTTTCCTTCAAATAGTCTAAAAGGTGGTGAAAAGATATGTATGGTTATTCCGGTGGTTATGGCGGTGGCAGCACTTTTGTCTTGATCGTTGTCTTGTTCATTCTGCTTATCATTGTAGGAACTTCTTTCATGGGCTACTAATTGGTAGTTCGCAGGGCAAGTTTGAGTGAATTTGTCCTATTGGATTTTACCCTCTAATGAAAGGAGGATTAAGGTAATGACCTTTGGATTTGGGGGATTTGACCGAAGAGAAATGTTTTTCCGTGACGGTTTTAGAAGAAGACGGTTTTTCCCGATTGAAATTGAAATTGAAATAGAGAGAAGAAGACGAATTGAAATCGAAATCGAGTTAGAGCGAAGAAGGCGGTTTGAATTCGAAAGACGACGCCGATTCATTTAAGCGTTCGGGTTAATGAGTGTTTTGGGCCTCCGGGCTCTTTTTTTTATAGAGTTGTCCTAGATGAAGAAAATAAAAAAGTAAACATGTGAGAAGGGGCCCAACATCTTTAAAATTATGATGGCCGAGGGTCAGGAGCTTTTTTCCACTGTTATTAAATTGTAATACTCTTATAACACAGTTGTCAGAATTATTTGTTAAAATCTTGATATATTAAATAGAATCAACATTTAGAAAATAATATTAATAAGAAGGTAGTGGTATTAGGTGATCAAAAAGGCACTTATCCTGTTAAACTTGCTTATTATCCTTTCAGCGGCCGGAAATGAATTTTTTATACATAAGGTCCATGCGGAATCATTAAGTCCCAAAGAAAAAACGAATGAATTACCCTTGGTTGACCCTTCTGCAATGCAAACGAATCGGTTAACATTGGAAAATGAAATACCCAACTACCAAGGGAACTATTTGAGTGTCAATGACCAATTGATTCAGGTTTCTAAGGCGATTGAAGAGAATAACCAGGCAATCGAGAAGTTAGATATGGAAATAAAAGCTGCGAAATCTGTTGTTGAAAATCTACAAAACGAGATTCAGATCATAAAAGAAAATATGGCAAAACGAACTGAGGTATTAAAAGAGCGTGCTGTCTCCTATCAGCATAGTGAAAAGCATGCCTTCTATCTAGAGGTACTACTTGAGGCTACAAGCCTTAGTGATTTAGCAGACCGGGTCAGTGCTGTGGCAGCGATAGCGGAGGCAGACCAAAATCTTATGGCACAGCAGGAAATGCAGCAACAAGAATATGAAAACAAATGTCTTTCGTTAGAAAATAAACTTTTAGAACTTGGCAGCATGAGAAATAAGATCGAAACAATGCAATCACACCTAAATAAACAGCAAGAACAATTTGCTGAATTACAAAATCAACTTGAACTGGAAGCACAGAGAAAAGAATCTGCTCAAAAATACATAAATGCCTCTTTGGAGAAAGAAAATGATTACATAGCTACGGTCATCAATGCAGGCAAAAAGTATATAGGAAACTCTGTTTATGTATTTGGCGGCGGCAGGAATGCCAATGATATTGCCAGTGGAAGATTTGACTGCTCCGGCTTTGTTCAATGGGCCTTTTCCGAAGCTGGTGTCAAAATTAGCAGTAATACCTCTGCCATAAAAAATGATGGCAGTCAGATATCTCTCGAAGAAATGCAGCCAGGAGACCTTGTATTCTTTGACACATACAAGCGAGATGGCCATGTCGGGATCTATCTTGGGGATGGCAAATTCATTGGTTCGCAAAGCTCAACCGGTGTCGCCATTGCCGATATGACGAAAGGTTATTGGAAAAACGCATTTAAAGGTCGTGTAGTTCGAATTTAAAAAGCACAAATAGCCCTTAAAATGACAATAAGGGCTTACAAGAGACATTCTTTATATTAAATTCTTATCGATCCTATTTAAACGAATCTCATGTTTCATACGCCTTCTTTTTAGTCTATTCGATTTCTCTTTTTCATAGAGATAATGAACAATAAAGTAAGAAGTAAAAGCTAGAACAATCCCAAAAATCGTCATTCCAATTAAGGCATGGACACCACCGTGGAGCAGGCCGACCAAACTATGGAAATCGCCGTGCCATAAATTTTGAAAAGAAAAATGCGTATGGTGCCCTATTCTTACTTTCATTGGAAAAATGGTCTTCCCTAGCTGCCTAGCAAATGGTAACAGAATGACAGGGAGAAGCGAGAGTTTCCCAATAATATTCCCAATGATCGAAGCGGGTAATGAGCCTTTAGCCAATCGGACAATTGGTACAAACAATATATAAATAAGGGATGCAGTAGAAATAACTAACATTTCCAAGCCAAAGCCAAGGGCAAATCCCAATGCAACCTTTTTGGCTCCCCCAGGAGAACGCAGGAGTTTCGTGAAATTCAACTTAAAAGCACGTCCAAGCCGTTGAAAATAATTATACTTTTTTTGTTTTATGCTCATAAGATGTTACCCCCTAGGTGAAAACGGATACGTTTATTATATTCTATTTTTTGCATAAATTTTCTAACTTTCAAAACAGTTTTACAAAAATGTTCTCCTATATTCTATTTTACACGTTAATCCTTAAAAATGAATAAATATTCTATTAATTATTCGTGATTATTATTGGAAAAAAATCTACTTTCAGAACGGATTAAGCTTTTACCGTTTCGAAATAAAGAAAGACTCGCCGATTAGCGAGCAGAAAATTTATACCTTTAATTTTCATTAATCCTCTAAACCAATAATAGAAGGCAGAGATTCTATTTCTTGAATCCGTTCTTGATGTGTGTATACATTAAAACCGTTTCCCCTAATAAAGCCAACCGTTGTAATTCCAAGTTCTTCTGCTAAGTGTAACGCAAGATTGGTTGGAGCTGATTTCGATAGGATTATTCCGACCCCAATCTTAGCTGCTTTCAACAAAACCTCTGATGATATCCGACCGCTGAAAGCTATGATTTTATCCTTTAGTGGAATTCTATGAATGATGCAGTAGCCAAACAATTTATCTAAGGCATTATGCCGCCCGATATCGGTCCTTGAAACGACAATTCCATCCCTTGTGCACAATGCGGCATTATGCACACCACCTGTTTGTTGAAAATGAGAAGAGCTTTCCTGCATTTTCTTCATTAACAAGCGGCATTGTGCCGGCGTGATCGTCAATTTAGTCATCACCGTTTTAGCTGTTTTTACATCATTATGAAAGTAAAATTGGCGCCCTTTTCCACAACAGGAACCAATAAAACGCTTTGAATGAAATTCTTTTTGGATGGAGTGTTTGTTTATTAATCCCACATAAGCAAATCCTCTGCCTTCATCAATGTGAAGTGATTTGATATCTTGGTGGGCGCGAATAACACCTTCCGACGCTAAAAATCCAACTACCAATTCCGGCAATTCAGAAGGGGTACAAACGATGGTCGCAAACTCGTTTTCATCTAACATAATCGTTAATGCTGATTCGACAGCAATATCATCTTCTTCCTCGAAAAAATCTTGTCCGTTAAACCTGAGAATGTTTTGGGAAGTAGTAATTTCATTTAACACATGCTTTGCCCCTTTCTTACCCTACTTCTGTTTCGAGATCAGGAATTGGCTTTTCAATATAGTCGGTATCTTTCCTAGCATGATATCGTTCCGCTTTTTCAACATGAACGGTGATATTGTAGTCAGGAATCCCGGCAAATTTCTCATACCGGCCGCGCGGCAGCAAGAAATTTCCCTCTGGGAAGTGAACCTCGATATTCCCTGGAGCAATCTCAACAAATTTGGCTTTCCCCTGGAAAACACCAAATCCGTTATATACGACGATTCCTTCTCCCTCGGCGATACTTAGTTTTTGCCCATCGACAGTACTCATGAGTACGTCATAACGACCCGCACCGTTTAATGGATCCACTTTATTATAAACCATCGAATTAAACTGCTTTCCACGGCGGGAGGTGACGATAAATTGTTCAGGCTTTTTATTTAAATCCGGAATATCAACAGGTATGACGTTCCCTTTTCCGTCCGGTGTTGGGCAAATCCCATCCTCACATAACCAGGCACCGCCCCACTGAAAGACATCTCCTTGTTTTTTCAGGTGTTGGATCCCGTCATAATCAGGATTTGCCTTCGCAATTTCCTCTCTGATGGCGAAACCATCTACAAAATCAACCAAATGCCCTGTTTCTGGCTTCACACGCTTTGCAAGATCGATAAAAATCTTCCATTCTGTTCTTGCTTCTTCAAGTCTATGTTTGTTACCTGGAATCTCAGGTGAAAAATAAACCATTCGTTCTGTTGACGTACTCGTACCGCCATCCTCCTGCTCATAACGTGTTTTCGCAGGCAAAACGATGACAGCTTCTTTTGCATCAACTAATGTCGAAGTATTAAAAATAATATCTTGGTGAACGCGAATCTCCAATTCAGATAAAGCCTTTTCAATAAAATCTGGGTCCGGCATCGTTTCTAGGAAGTTTCCGCCAGATAAATAATACAACCTGATTTTACGCTCGTGATTTTCGGGAAGAACGATGTTTTCCAATGTAACCCCAACGATATCACCCTGCCACTTTGGAAGTTCAAAGCCCCAAAGCTGTTCCATTCTTTCGACAGTGTGAACATCCCAGCCTCCGCCAGGTAAAACGAATGGATCCGCTCCCATTTCACCGCTCCCTTGAACGCTTGAGTGTCCACGGAACGGCATCAGACCGGCATGCTTTCTCCCAAGATGGCCGCGGAGCAGTGCGAGGTTTGCCACTTGAGAGATATTATCGGTCGCAAATGAATGCATCGTAAGTCCCAGCGCCCAGGCATATACAGCATTTTTGGCGTTTGCTAACAGTTCAGCTAATTCAATAATCCGTTCCTTTGAAACACCAGAGGATTCAATAATCGCTTCCCATGATTGTTTAAGTACTTTGTTCTTTATCTCTTCATAGCCATTTACATGTGCCTCGACAAACTCATGGTTGATCGCTGAACCAACTTCATTCTCTTCCATAGCAAACCAATGCTTCATAATCCCGTGCATGAAGGCAATATCACCGCCAATATTAACCTGATAGAAATCATCGGCGATTTTTGTTCCGAATAATGCGGATTCAGGGTTTGAAGGAATCCAATACTGATCCATCGCTGGTTCCCGATAAGGGTTGACAACAATGATTTTGGTACCTTTTTTCTTAGCTTCGAGCATATATTTGGAAGAGACCGGCGAGGAGTTTGATGCGACACTGCCCCAAAATAATAAGACATCGGTACCAATCCAGTCTAAATAGTTTGAAGTAGAAGCTCCGACACCAATTGACCGCTTTAACGCTGTTTTACTTGGCGCGTGACAAATACGTGAGGCATTATCAATGTGATTAGTCCCAAGAAAACGAGCTACTTTACCAGCCACGTAATAGCTTTCATTTGTTATACCGCGGGCAGTTAGATAAAAAGCATATTGTTTTGGGTCCAGCTTCCTCATTTTCAGTGCAATCATTTCCAATGCATGATCCCAAGTGATCCGGGAAAATTTTCGTTCCCCTTTTCGGCGGATTAACGGATAAGGGATACGCCCGAGCTTACGAAGCTCTGTGCTGTCATATTTCCTTAATTCATCAATATCAGCATGCAGTATTTCAGGCTTAACCGCAGGCATAGTATTGAGTCTAAGAACATTTAGGCGGGTTGTACAAACATGTGGCCCTGTTAGTGTTTGGTCATATAATCCGGATACCCCAAGCGCACAGCCATCACAAACCCCTTTTGTTAAAATATTGGCTGCATAGCCGAGATTGTCTTTATTCTCCCAAGCGACTTTTATCGTATCACGAATATGTTTAGGCTTAATTTTTCCCAGTCCAAACGGAATTGGACTTACCCAATGTTCCGGTGCAGGTACGATTGATTTTTTCTGCGGTCCTGGATGCAATGTTTTTCCCATTCTTCCTTCCTCCTCAATAAACTCATTTCTAAAAAACAAATAAAAAACCACCAAGGAAATCATCCATCTCCTAAAAAAAGGATGAATGCACCAAGGTGGTTAGTCTTCAACAGGTTCGCTGCCAAGTACCAACTATTTTAGTCGTTATTCACTTTTAAACTTTTCTTCAATATCTCGATCAAAAACGAAGATGGACATCCCTTTGTCCTCTTCAATATTGATATCCACAAATACCTTAACGAATTCTACTCCTAATAGCTCCTCCATCTCGGCAGGATGATTTTTCTTATAAATCTCCTTTACCATTTCGGTCCGAGCAGCTCGCAGCATTTGTTTGCCATCTTCAGCAGTGGCAATAAATTTTTCAATCGGAGATAAATTCCCCTCTAACTCACAGATTGCCCAGTTCTTACAAAACGTTGTTCGAACCTGACTAGGACCTTTACCCATATGGCGTTTTCGATACGCACGAACAATATTACTAAATTCTGCTTCATATTTATTCACTAAACTCATCTCACTTGCGATTACTTCAGATTAACACTATGTTAATGTTGTTAATTATTGTATTAGTTCACTAGAAAATTTGCAACTTTCTTAACTTACCCGATTTTCCAATGGTGTATTTTTATTCATATTGCTTCGATTCAGCTTATTAATATCAACCCGAATGAGTAATGATATCACAAACGCAAGGACAAAAAATCCTGAGAAGAATGTTAAGCTGCCTGAGTAGCTGCCTGTTGTATCTTTAATCCAAGCCGCAAATAATGGACCTGCAAGACCTGCTGCTGCCCATGCGGTTAGAATATAACCATGGATTGCTCCAAGCTGCTTTGTTCCAAATAAGTCACCGATATAGGCCGGAATTGAAGAAAAGCCGCCGCCATAGCAAGTATATACAATAATCAACATACCTATGAATAACCATTTAATGGATACCTCAGGTAAGAAAAAGAAAATTACCATTTGCAGAACAAAGAACGAGGTATAGGTAGCAGGCCGGCCGATTATATCAGAAAAACTAGCCCAGCCAATTCTTCCTAAACCGTTAAATATTCCAATAGCTCCCACAAGTGCGGCGGCTGCCGTCATATCGATTCCGATACTTTCCATCGCAAGCGGCTTCGCTACCGCTAGAATAGCAATTCCACACGTTACATTAATAAATAACATCAGCCATAGATACCAGAAACGTTTTGTCTTTACTGCCTCATTTGCCATCAGTTGTGATAAATCCATATTCGGTTTTGCTTTTCCACTCGTAATTTTTTGTCTATAGCCATCAGGGAGCCACCCTTCTTCAGGCTTTTCAAGATAAAGCGAGGAAAGCATCATGATGAGAAAGTATGAAATACCAAGTATGTAAAACGTATTTGCAACACCGACTGATTCAATGAGCATGTTCATAATGGGACTGGCAATGGCTGCCGCGAATCCAAACCCCATGATGGCAAGTCCAGTTGCTAGCCCTCTTCGGTCAGGAAACCATTTTACAAGTGTGGAAACTGGCGCGATATACCCTACTCCTAATCCAATTCCGCCAAGTGCCCCATAGAAAAAATATAACAAGTATTTGGAACCTAAATGGACCGCCAGACCAGACCCGACAATTCCTACGCCAAAAAAGATCGCAGCTAGTAACCCAGCTTTTCTTGGACCATATTTTTCAACAAAGTGACCTAGAAATGCGGCTGACAAACCTAAAAATAAAATGGCAATACTAAATGTCAGGGCCACTTCGGAATCAGTCCAACCGAATAAGTCTTTTAATGGAGTGGTAAAATTACTCCATGCATACACTGAACCAATTGAAATATGAATGCCAACTGCTGATAATGCAATCAGCCACCGATTTTTTGTCTTTTTCATTTACTCCTAACCTCTCCCTTTTAGAATCCTTTTGATTGAATAGCATTGTGAACAAATAAAAACCGTTGAAAAAATTCGCGCAGGTTCCTAAACAAAGGAATCTCCATGAATTTTTACAACGGTTTGCCTTAAACAGGGACGCTGTTAAGTACCAACAGTTATAAATTTATAGAATGATAGACAATTTTAACCGATCAACAGGATCGCTATTTCGTATTAAAAGTGACTCATCATTTTTAAAAGTTCACAATTTGTTCACATTTGATGTTTTTAATATTATCATGGAAGCGAATTCAATTCAAGAGACAAAATGGAAATATACTCGGATATAGCAAGCTGAACGTTCCCGATTCAGATTATATCTTGAAAATGTTTCATGGAAATCAGCATTTTCTATACCAATAACTATTGACGGATTTCTTTCAGAACATGTTCTTGTAGAGGTAATTTTAGTTCCTCGATTCCTTCCATCACCAAGCTGGCAATCTCCTCGGCGCCATTTTTCTGAAAATGAGTGCTGTCCATCGCTCCTTTTGGATAATGAGGAAATTCGCCGGCTTTCAGCCACATGAACAGTTTTTTCGTTTTGACTGGCCCAAGCTGCTGAAACAGTTCTTTACTTTTTGCGGATAAATCAACGACTGGGACATTGTCCTCCCGTCCAAGCTCCTTCATGGCTTCGGGATAAAGACCATGTGTTTCCAATGAAATGCCTTCAGCTGTGAAACGCATTCTTTCAACGGGTGTAACCAGGATGGGGATTGCTCCTTTTTCCCTTGCTCCCACGATATACTGTTTTAAATAGCTTTTATATGTAGTTGCAGGGTGCGTGTACCTTGTTGGATCTTCTATTTTTTCATCATTGTGGCCAAATTGAATGAAAAGATAATCCCCCTTCTTGATTTGGTTCAGAATTCTATTCAATCTCCCTTCATCGATGAAGCTTTTCGAACTTCTTCCCCGCATTGCTAAATTGATGACCATGATTTTTTCATCAAACCTTTTGGCAAACTCTTGTCCCCAGCCTGAACGAGGTGACAAGGCTGTTGGATAATTCGAAACGGTTGAATCTCCCGCAATAAATATAGTTACTCGCTGACTCCTGCTATCCTTGGAAGAGGCTTTCGATGGATGAAACCCATAATATAAAAACAAACCTACTATAATTACAAACATTCCCAACAATAAAATCTTTTGACTAAAACCTTTTTCCAATCTTTTTTCCCCCTATGTAAACTCATCGGTCGCCATCTTAGTATTTATTAATAATAGTACAATCATTACCGTTAATGAAGAGAAATTGGACAACTAGGCTTCTAATTCATTCTGAAAAGTATTTTTAATAAAAATTACATCATTCAGTAAAACAAAAGTGGTTTTACGTATGATACATTGATTTTAGCTTTTTATTCATAATGGAGATTAATGAAGAATGAGTTGATTAAATGTTGAATCTTAAGGAAGTCACTGAACTATTACGGAACGAAGACATAACTAATAGTGAACAGGTTGTTATTCGTTGGATTTTAGACGGTAAACTGAAAGCGAAACGGACGAAGACATTGAACATTGACTACATCATTAAACCTATTGATTTAGCAGTATTCATAATGGAAAAGAAGATTGAGAAAAAGAGCAGCCAATTTGGAGTTGACTATCAGCATTGGGAAAAAACATTCAATGAAAACCGGAAATTAAAAGAGGAAAACGAGGCATTGAAAAGTAGGGTTCGCATTGAACAAACCAAAGTACGCGGCTTAAAAAGAATGTTACAAGCAGAATATGCCCTTTCTGAAACCCCTCCCATTACATATGCTTCATTATTGGGATTAGAACAGGGCGCTGATGTGGAAATAATAAAGAAAGAGTTTAAAAAAGTACTTAAATCCCTCCATCCCGATCGGGGCGGAGATGAAAGACTTTTTAAAGTGTTTTATGATCATTACTCAAAAACCAAGTAGAAAAGAGACAGGCCATCTGTCTCTTTTGCCTTTTCAATCAATCATGAAAATTTGTACCATCAGTCGAAGCTTTGACGATACCGACACAGATGACAAAGTCACCGAAGTGTTCAATTGCTCCAACGGTCTGCCTTTAACTAACAAACCTTACTCGTTACGTTAAAAAAATTTTTAAAAAAACTGATACCAATTTGCCTAATTTGCATTTACTGTATTGTGAAGGAGATGATGACAATGACAGAATTAAATTTTCATCAAATTGCCCATGAGCTATTAAAGAAAGAAGTGGAAATTGTTACGCTTCAAGGTAATTTTACCGGCAGGCTTCTCGAGGTTGGCAAGGATGTGCTTGTTTTGGAAAGCAGAGGCAGAATCCGTCCGAGGCTGTTGGCCGTAAGAATTGAGGTTATTGTGGCGATCTCACGTATAGAGCATATGCCAAGAGGACCATTTGGATTTACTCCAGAGGAATTTGAGAGTGAACATGAGCAGCACGAAAGCAGTGATGTATAAAAGTAAATCGTGTTAATTTTTACCCTAAATTGACTTCATCTGTGTCTACTTTGTACCATGAATTTACCATGAGCGGTCAAATTGGCTGCTCTGTTATATTTCTTGAATTTAGAGAAAGCAAAATATTTAACTTGCTTTCTCTTTTTAATGGAAATCTATGATTACACTAGTTTACGACTCTGTTGTGTAAATGTATAACCACAATTAATTTTTCCCAATCCATTGCAACATGGATAAAATAATGGAATGATAGTAAATAATCGTTTCCATAATTAAGGGAAATGTTATTGCTGTTTTTAAGGAATCATGGCTACAAAATATCATGTCTCCTTAATAAGAGGGCGTTAAAAAATTTTATAGACAGAAGGGTTTTCCTTGATCAAATTTGCAAATGAAAATAAAGTTCTTCGTTTTTCAATAACCGTGTTAACGGCTTTCATAGGCGGTCTAATCTTCTCCGCACTTCATACACCGATTCCATGGCTGCTTGGGCCAATGGCGGCTGTTTTAATTGGTGCTAGATTTGGAAAAATTCAATATTATTGGCCTGCTTCTATTCGGGATACAGGATTAATCATCGTTGGTTATTCCATTGGTTTGTCATTCACAAAAGAGGCTCTTCTGCAAATAACGGCGAAGCTGCCTTCCATGCTGATCATGACTGTTTTACTCATTTGCTTTTGTGCCGGAATTGCTTTTGTTGTTTCCAAACTTACAGGAGTTGATTATCCAACTGTACTCACTGGGAGCATTCCTGGAGGACTTTCGCAAATGATTATTTTTGCTGAAGAAATGAAGGGGATCGACATTACCACGGTTACTTTTCTGCAAGTAGCCAGATTAATGATGATTATATTCTTCGTCCCATTTCTTATTTTGGGACCGTTTTTTAACCATACAACTGCACATTTGGCTTCGGATTTAGTAGAAAAGACGGTATCATACACTGTTCCTTTTTTTCCTAATATCATTTTGTTTGCCTTCATTTGTGTGCTATGTGCTTTTCTTGCAAAGAGATTGAAATTTCCTACTCCGTTTATGTTAGGTCCAATCGCGGGAACTGCGGTTGCCACTATGTTAGGACTGCATGGACCTGCACTTACACCCCCGATTTTGGACGTATCGCAATTTATGATTGGCGGATACATCGGTTTATTATTGAAGCCTGAAAAGCTTGAGCATAAGGCGAAAATTATTACTCTCGCGCTGCTAAGTGGGTTACTTATGATTGTAGGATCGGTGGGTTTAGGATGGTGGCTTGTCCATTTTTATGATATTTCACCTTCCACAAGTTTATTAAGCTTGGCACCTGGCGGTATGGATCAGATGGCGATTCTTGCCCACGAAGTCCACGCTGATTTATCGATGGTAACTGGATACCAATTATTTAGGCTCTTTTTTATCTATTTTGCAGTGCCTCCGCTCTTAAGATTGTTTTTTAAAGTTGGAAATCGAAAATCGAGGAAGGCAGCTTGAGACCGTCTTCCTCGATTTGTTTCATAGTTTTTTTATTAATTACTCATTATTTAGGATAAAGAATCTCATCGATAATCCCATACTCTTTCGCTTCCTCAGCGCTCATGAAGAAATCCCGATCGGTATCCTTCGCCACCTTATCAACCGACTGTCCAGTACGTTCGGAAATAATGTGATTGATGTGTTCTTTTAACTTTAAGATCCGACGTGCAGATATTTCGATTTCTGTCGCCTGCCCTCTGGCGCCGCCCAACGGCTGATGGATCATGATTTCACTATTTGGCAGGGCATACCGTTTTCCCTTTGTCCCGGCCAGTAGTAACATCGCCCCGAAAGATGCCGCCATTCCAGTGCAAATCGTTCGAATATCCGGCTTAATGTATTGCATTGTATCGAAAATGGCAAATCCTGCTGAAGTGGAGCCGCCAGGACAATTAATATAGAGAGAAATTTCTTTTTCGGGGGCATCAGCTGCCAAAAATAATAATTGGGCCACCACACTATTGGCCGTATGGTCATTTATTTCATCACCGATAATAATAATTCTGTCCTTTAACAGTCGTGAATAAATATCATATGAACGTTCACCACGGTTAGATTGTTCGATTACATATGGAACGGTACTCATTAATAAATCCTCCTTGAAGCTTATTTATGGCTAAGCAGCCATACAGAGAGCGCCCGAAGGAGTGGAAGATTGAATTGTTTGGAGATTCCTTGAAATAAGCTTTGGAACATCATTTATGCTTGTTATAGAAGGAATGGATCGAATCAGCACGGTTGGATCTTGATTTTTTAAAGCTTCATAAAAAATGTCCAGAAGCTGCTCCTTTTCTTCCTCATCCCAAAATAATTCGGCTGAAAAGGATTGATCATCTTTTTGCAGACGTTTTTTTACCCGATGAAGACTGGCTTTTACCGCCATTTCTGTTGTGTGTAATAGATCTGCTATTTCCTTTAACTGATATTGAAATGCCTCTTTTAACATAAAGATGACGGCTTGCTTTGGGGTAAATTGCTTTAGTAGCAGTTCAACTGCATGGGTCATATTATCAAGTTGATTGGTTGATTCATGTATTGTCTGATCAAAATCAGCCTCAATCGTCTCATTTTTTCGTTTTCTTAGCAGATCGACCCAATGATGATAAGCGATTTTATTTAACAAAGCAGAACTCATTTGGTGCTGGTGATATTTTAAGGCCTTAAGATAGGTCTCATTTGCGATATCGTCTCCGTCCCAGGAGTTTTGCGCGAGAAAATGGCAATATCGCTGTAGTTTTGGATAATATTCGTTCCACAGCCGATCATCTTGCTGTGTACTGTCTACGCTTTCGGGACTTAGCTTTTGTTTCATCGTTCCCACTCCTTTTTGCACTCTCTACCCTTTAAACGTTTCGGGAGGATAAAAAGATACGGGGTCACAATTTTTTTTAATAATATTATATGCTTGTTAAGAAATTATTCACATGAAACGATGGATTGAATTTCGCTTTACTTTATGTTGATCATAAAGCTTTTCAACCTTCTCATGCTTTATAGCTTCCTCAAGACTTATCTTCCGTTTTTTGATTGAAATTGTAAAGAATAAGATATTGAATGTCATTTCCATCCCCTCCTTTTTATCGATAGCAAAATAAAAAACGACTAGTCGGTTTATTTTATTATATTTTCTATATTTAAAGATTGTCAATCATTTTATCAAGTTGGGCAAATAAGAATACAAAAAATGCAAGCCTTTATTAACGGGTTCTCCACCATTAACATAACTTAAATTTGTGATATCCTTCACAAATTTAAGGAACACATTATTCAACGACTATAAAACCTGTTTTATTGCTTTTAAATGCTGAATGTGTATGCCAATATGTCCAATGCCAATTATTATAGCAGATGCAATCAGCCAAATAACATTACCATAAATACCTAATAGCAAAAAAGCCATGACAGGCAGACTAGCACCAGGTACGGGGATTCCACAAAAACTTCGATAAAAATTTTCTTCTGTATGCTCATTAATAAAATATCTAATCCAACTAATCTCATATAGAATCATCAAAGAAAATGATGCTATTAGCCACCAGCTCCATGTTGAAAATGTAGCAATGTTAAAATCGCTAAAAATCAGTATGCTGCAAGTACAGCATACTTGTCCAACACGCTCAAACAATAATAATATTTTGTTTTCTTGGCTAGTGTTATAGTCAATTGGCTTATTCATACTCCAAATGGTGTTCGGAATCCATAACATCAATAAATAGATCAAACCTACATATGAAAATCCTAAATGACCTAACATATAATACCTCCTGATAAGATTTAATCCTAACCTTCAAAATAAATTTAATTACTTATTTTACCATTAATTGAGCAGCCGAAACTTACACAAAAATGAAATTATTGTGAATTTTTCTTCAACTAAACTATGCAAATTTCGGGTGAAATTACAAAAAAAAGCTGGAAATTAGTAAAAAATGACTATCAAATTAACATACATTTTGATAGTCATTTTCCTATACATTTTAATGTTTGTGATAGATAATGGAACCCGTTAGCCTGTTCCGCCTGCCCTTTTGCCCGCTACACTATCACTTTTTCCAAAAATAGGTGCTTCATCTCAGTTAAAACTTCTATATAGGGATAGTCCTTATAGATTGTTTGAATAGTCACCCCATCAATCATCGACCAAAAAAGATTTGCCGTCATTTCTGGATTAAGTTGGTGTTTGAACTCTCCTGATTCCTGCCCCTCTTTTATGATCCCCGCAAAAAGCTGGATAAAATAGTGATGTCTCCGTTCGGTTAAGTTCTCCATTAGTTCGTTAAATCGAGCTGCATAGAGTTTAAATTCATTGTGGACGATGATTTTGCTATTGGTTTCTTCCTTGGATACCTCCATAGTTAGGTATACATCAAATAAATAATTTATTTTATCAATGGCACAATTGCAGGTTGACAGGCCTTTCGTTAATAACTCATATGATTCCTGAGTATCAGTCGTCATTAATGCTAAATATATTTCATCCTTACTTTTATAATAATTATAAATGGCCCCTTTGCTAATCCCTGAATGCTCAACAATATCATCAATGGTTGCCACTTGAAATCCTTTCTTAGCGAAGCAAGCTAGAGCACTTGAGAGGATCTCCTTCTTTTTCTTTTCTTTATATGAATCTGAAACGATTGGCGGCATTTTTAACCTCCGTTGATTGATTTAGGTTGAACGAAAAGTCTCAGATTAATTAAAACATAATTCATCCGAATAAAACATAGCAAAATTTCGGATAAGCCTTTTGCAAATATAGTTTACATAATATTATTATGATCCCTTTAATTTACTAGTAGTGGGTTTAACCTTGTCCTAATTTAGAGGAATTAACCAGATAAACCCGCTCAGGACGGCCTACTGTTCCGTATGCAAGGTCTGCTTCTATTTTTTCTTCTGAGACAAGGTGTTCCAGGTAGCGTCTGGCGGTTGTTCGGCTGACACCGATTTCTTTGGCGATACGTTCTGCTGTTTGCCCGCTCTCACCCTTTCCTAATACCTCCAAGACCTTTTCGAGTGTTCGCGGGTCGATTCCCTTAGGCAAGTAACGCTTGTCCATACCAGCTCCATCACTCTCTTTGCGCAATAGCTTGTCTACTTGCTGCTGGGTAACATGGAGATGTTCTTTTCCTAAATGCACCAGTTTTGTATGGTAATCTAGATACCGGAGTAGTGATTGTTTGAAGCGTTCAAAAACGACAGGCTTTATAATGTAATCAAATACACCGATCCTAATAGCTTCCTGAACCTTATGAAGCTCTTTTGTCGCCGTAACCATGATGACATCCATTTGTTTCGGCTGCTGCTTGGTTTCTTTCAATAAGTCTAGTCCATCCATATCCGGAAAATATACATCCAATAAAAGCAAATCCGGCTGTAATATCTCAATTAAAGTCTTTGCTTCTCGATAACTAGCTGCAATCCCTATTGTTTGAAAGCCTTCAATCTGTTCAAGAAACCGCTTTTGGATTTCCGCCACCCTTAAGTCATCCTCCACAATTAACACTTCAATCGCTCGGGTCCCCTCCATTCAAATCCCCCCTCTTTTGGGTATGGCCACTGTGAAAACTGTTCCTACTCCTTCGTTTGATGAAAAAGTAATCGAGCCACCCAAATCATTTATTGCTTTTTTAACAAGATTTAAGCCTATTCCTGCATTACTACTTTTACTTTTTGTTGTAAAGCCCTCTTTAAAAATCTGATTGATCATCCTATCCGCAATCCCGTTCCCGTTATCCTCTACCTCAATAATCAGATCTTTACCAAGGTCAGTGAGAAAAAGGTCCACTCTTTTTTCTTCCTTATCACTTTCACTTACCGCTTCAAATCCATTATTAATAAGGTTTCCAATAATCGTAATCAACGAGTCTCTGCTAATTTCAGCTGGTACATCTTTAAAGCTGCTCTCTCGATCTATTGTAAAATGAATTTTTAACTCACTAGCTAAACTAGCCTTTCCTAAGATAAATGCGGCAATAATCGGGTCAGGTACTTCCTTCATTAAAAATTGAACATACCCTTGGGCAACATCTACTTCCTTCGAGATAAAATCTATTGCTTCTTTATAGGATCCGAGTTGTATCAAGCCTAGAAGGGTATAAAGCCGATTCGAATATTCGTGGGTTTGGGCACGCAAGCCCTCCGCATAGGTCTTTATATGGGATAATTCCTTTAGCAGATTGGCAAGCTCAGACTTATTCCTGAAGCTCGCCACTGCTCCTATCACTTCTCCCTTATTATTAAAAATAGGAATACGATTAGCTAAATAAACGTCCCCTAAGATCAAAATTTCCTGGTCATATTCGGCCTGTCCATTTTGAACAACCTCAAAAAGATGGGTATTTTCGAGCACCTCCTCAATTCTTTTTCCGCGCAGCAGGGTGTTTAACGGTACCTTTAAAATGGTATGTGCTGTCTCATTTACTACCGTAATCCGCCCATTTGTATCTATCGCGATGATCCCTTCGTGAATGGACTCAAGAATCGCATGTTTCTCCTGGTACATCCAAGCAATTTCCTTCGGTTCAAGACCAAAAATTGCCCTTTTGATATTTAAAGAGATTAATAGGGCAGCGAGCAACCCACCGAGTAAAATTATTAATGTAGCAACAAATATCTTTTTCTGTATTTTTGAAACTTCCTTTTCTATATCAGTTTGGAGGTATCCGACTGAAACAACACCTATTACCTTTTTCCCGCTGAAAATCGGCGCTTTACCCCTTAGGGAAGGCCCCAACGTCCCTGTAGACTCCGAGATCACAGATTTCCCTTTAAAGACATGGCCGTTGTCTCCTCCAACCATTTTCTGCCCTAAGCGGTTTGGATTCGGGTGCGAGTAACGGATTTCGTTTCGGTTTCCAATGACGATAAATTCCGCGTCGACCTGCCTGCGAATTTTTTCGGCAATGGGCTGTATAATAGCGGCAGGATTCTCTTTTTTAAACGCAGCTTGAATCTCCGGCATGTTGGAGATGGATTGGGCAACAGATAAGGCTTTCAAACCGATTTCATGCTCCAGATTGGTTTCCATGATATTTTTAAAGGTAAATTCAATAATAGTCCCGAGCACAATAATGAGAATGGAGATTCCGAGCATTAATTTCGTATGTAAACGCATGTAAACACCTCTATCATTATCATAATAAAAAAAACTCCTATTAAAAAGGAGTTTTTTCATAATCTTCTGAATCCTATCCTTCTACATTAATGATGACTTCTTTCCCTCTTCTTTTCATCATGAATGGGACAACCAGCCAAAGGACCGTGATGAGAAGAAAGGCTAAAGAAATGGGACGGGTTAAGAATACACTATAATCCCCATTTGATATCGTTAATGCTCTCCTGAGGTTATTCTCAATCATTGGCCCAAGTACGAGACCAAGAACGAGCGGGGCAATCGGATAATCGTGTTTACTTAAAAAGTAGCCAAGAACTCCGCATCCCAGTAATAGCAAAAGATCATTGGTTGACACTTGTACCGCATAGACACCAAAGATGGAGATGGCAATAATCATCGGGATCAAATATTTCTTTGGCGTTTGAATGATTTTTGCAAAAACCTTTACAAGCGGTAAATTCAAGATTAATAGCATAATATTCCCGATAAACATACTAGCAATCAGGCCCCACGCTACCTGTGGATGGTCTTCAAATAATAATGGCCCAGGCTGCACATTATACATCATCAGTGCTCCCATTAGGATTGCAGTAGTACCAGAACCTGGTATACCCAATGTTAATAATGGAATCATCGCACCGCCGGACGCCGCATTATTGGCTGATTCTGGTGCCACTACTCCTGCAATCGCACCGGTTCCAAATTTCGCAGGGTTTTTGGAAACCTTTTTTTCAAGAATATATGAAAAAAAGGAGGCAAGTGTCGCCCCCGCTCCCGGTAAGATCCCAACAAAGAAACCTAGGATGGAACCACGGGCGATCGGTGCTGCCGATTCTTTAAACTCTTCCTTGGAAGGAAGCATATTATTGATCCTTGCTATTTCAACGTCTTCCTCTTCTTTTTCTAAAATGGTCTTGAACACCTCACCAAGTGCAAACAACCCAACCGCCATCGTTAAAAATTCAATTCCTTGGAAAAGCCATGGTACATCAAAGGTAAATCTTGCAATCCCTGAAACACTATCAATTCCTATCGTTCCTAGTAATAGTCCGCAAACCGTCATAATTAACGCCTTTGTGACCGACTTTCCCGCTAGTCCACTTACGGCCCCAAGTCCTAAAAGCATTAAGGAAAAATATTCCGCAGGGCCAAAATTCAGAGCAATATTGGATAATGGCTTAGCTAAAACAATTAAGGCAAAGAGTGTAAAAATACCAGCTACAAACGAACCGATTGCTGCAATCGAAAGGGCACTGCCTGCTCTTCCTTTCTTCGCCATTTGGTAGCCATCCAAAGTTGTCACCACAGAGGAGGACTCCCCCGGTGTATTTAAGAGAATCGAAGTGGTCGAACCACCATACATCGCTCCATAGTAAACCCCCGCAAGTAGAATAATCGCGCTAGTTGCTGCTTGTTCCGGCGGAAGCCCGCCAGTAATTGAAGCCGTTACGGGAATAAGCAGGGCTACCCCGCTCATTGGACCAATCCCTGGTAATACACCAACAGCAGTCCCAATTAATACACCAACAAAGGCAAAAATGAGATTATACCAAATAAGTGCTGTACCAAATCCGTGAAATAAATACTCAAGTGTACTCATGTTTTTCCTCCTTCCTTTAGTTGGTTATTGAAACCATATTGGCCAGCCTGGAAGCGTTCCTTTTAATACCTCTACGAATAAAAAATATACAATTCCTGAAAAACATGCAGAGATAATTAGAGATGAAATCCACTTTGACCGTTCCATAGTTTGAAAGCAAACAAATAAAAATAAAAAGGTTGTAATCACATACCCAACCGATTCTAATGTTAGTATATAAACAAGTGTGGAAACTAGGATGATTAAGAAGGGTTTGTACTGTAAATGCTCTTTCGTTTCCTGATCACCACCGCTGGTGAACGTCTCATAAAACAAACGGATACTTAATAAAACGAGGATAATTCCAAGTATAAATGGAAAGATATCGGGTCCGACAACACTTCCATAAGATGAGCTGGCTAAATGCTTGCTCCCAATAATAAACAGCAGCCCTACCACTAGAAACGCTACAGATGCAATACGATCGAATTTTAAACTCATTCGTAAACCTCCCTTGGAAAAAATCAGGGAAGGAGAAAGTGAACTCCTTCCCGTCCTTTTATTTCTGCATGCCCAACGCTTTTAATAGCTGCTGGACTTGTTGATCTTGTTCTCCTAAAAACTTTTTAAAATCGGCACTGTTTTTATACTCCAGTTCCCAGCCCTGAGTCTCGACTTCCTTCTTCCACTCTGGCGTTGTCACGAGCTTATCGATTGTTTTTTCCCAATAAGATTTTGCTTCTTTCGACATTTTTTCAGGGCCAAAAACTCCGCGCCAAATGGTGAATTCGGCATCGACACCTTGTTCTTTTGCAGTTGGAACATCTTTATACTCACCAGCTAAACGTTCAGATGATGTTACTGCCAACACCCGAACCTTTCCAGCCTTTAAAAATTCTTTTACACTTGAGGCGTCAGTACCAATGACATCTGCATTGCCGCCAAGCAAGGCTGTGATTGCTTCCCCGCCGCCATCATAAGAGACGTATTTAATTTTTGTCGGGTCGACACCATATTTATAAGCCGGAAGAATCGAAATTAAGTGGTCCATTGAGCCCGGTGCCGAACCGCCCGCAAATGTAAGTTTGCTAGGATCCTTCTTCACTTCTTCCAATACCGATTTAAGGTCTTTAAATGGGGAATCTGCTTTGACGACAATTGCCCCAAAATCCTTCGTTAACTGCGCAAGTGGTGTTGTATTTTTATATCCATATGGACTATTTCCCTCTTTTTTCAGATTGTTAATAATAATTGGCGGTGAATTGACAAAGAGCATATTGTTATTTTCGGCATCCTGTGTGGCGTATTCTGCCATAAATACGGCCCCCCCACCTCCCGGCTTATTCTCAACAGTCAACGGCTGCGATACAAGCTTTGTTTCACTCAACACTTTAGTGAAAGAACGTGCGGTTAAATCCCAGCCGCCACCGGCACCCGATGGAGCCACAACAGTAATCGCCTTTTTAGGATAGCCTGTATTTTCTTCCTTTTTACTAGAGCCTGCTGTCTCTTTACTGCTGCATGCACCAAGGCTTAACGCCAACGCCCCTGCACACATTATTGCTGAAATTCTTTTGATTGAAAACATTTTTTTACCCCATTGGAAACGTTTTCTTAATTTTACAAAAATATTTAGCCATTCATAGATTGTACATTTAAACAGCATTAAAAACTTATTAACCATTTTGTTCATATTGTTCACGGGTTGAGCTAAAAAAGCTTGGGGGATGATATTTTAAGTGAAAGCGCTTAGTTTCCATTTACGCTGAAAAGGTACAATAAAGATTTTTGAAATGATGATATTTGGATGATTTTGCTGAAAAATAATGATGGACTATTTCTATAAGCCTGATATAATCTCATATAGAATACATTATTATTTTAAAGGTGGGCATTATGGGGAACACTTGTAGATATGTTGTCAACGCACTTGGAAAAGGTGGGGAAACATATTATACTCTTTGCAAAGATAAACATGAACTACAAAAATGGATACACAACAATCGTGAAAAATTAATTATGGACGAACTAATAATCACGGATAAAAACCAAAATTTATTTACCAAATTGTTCGGTATAAAAAAAATATTTTAACTTCGAGACGCTATTCTTTATAGAATAGCGTCATTATTTTAGTAGAATTAAGAATCACCAAAAAACAGAAAAAAAGCTAAAAAAATGTAATGGCAGTCATGTGCCATTACATTTTTTTAATTTATGGTGCCTGACACCCTTTCTACCCTACACAACTTCTTTAACTTGGATTTTGATAAATTTTCGTTTTTGGATGTAGATGAGTCTCAAGGATAGGGCTATTCCTGCTGCTAGCAGTCCGATGGTTAATCCGATCCAGTAGCCTCTTGCTCCCAGGCCGGTATAATGGGCGAGTAAATAACCTGCCGGTAAACAAATCAGCCAATAAGCGATTAGGGTCATGATAAAGGCTAGATTGACGTCTTTATATCCTCTTAATGCCGCCTGCGCCGTTGCCTGGATGGCATCCGATATTTGAAAAAACAATGCGAAGATTAAGAAGTTTGCAGTTAAGTTAATAACGGCTGCTTCATTTGAATAAAACCCAGCCACCTGGTAACGGAACGCGACGACCAGCATACCCGTGCCGGCAGCAATCAAAATGGCGAGCAACACCCCTAACCAGCTATACTGCTTCGCATCTTTATAGCGCTTTGCGCCTACTTCATAACCGACCAGTACCGTCAACGCTGTAGATATACTAATAGGAATCATGTATAAAAATGAGACAATATTTAAGGCTGCTTGATATGCTGCAATCGTGGTAACATTAAACTTACTCAACAGGATCGTGACCACGGCAAACATACTTGTCTCGAAGAAAATAGATAGTCCCATCGGAACACCGATTTTTAAAATTTCCTTACACTTATCCCATGAAAATTCCTTCATATTAGCAAACACTGAATAAGCAGAAAATGGATCCTGTGTTTTCACGATAAACAATGTCATCCCCATGATCACCCAGTACGTAATGGATGTAGCATATCCAGCTCCGGCACCGCCAAGCTCTGGAAAGCCAAAATGGCCAAAGATGAACGCATAATTCAAAAAGAAATTGATTGGTAACGACATGAGCATGATTACCATCACCACACGTGTTTTTCCTAATGCATAAATAAAGGATCTTAACACGTTAAAAACAAATAATGGTAAAAGTCCATAACTAAGACCCACCAAATAATCAAAGGCTGTTTTCTCGACGCTAGCTGGCAGATCCATTTTATTTATTATTGGATCTAAAAAGAAAAATCCAAGAATGATGACAACCAAGGTAATCATGACAGAGAGGTATATTCCATGCCTCACAATGGAGGAAACCTCGTCGTTCTTCTTTTCCCCGAATCTTTGGGCAGCAATCGGTGAGACAGCCAGAAGAATACCGCTGATTCCGTTAAAAATCGGACTCCATATCGAGGAACCGATCGCGACTCCCGCTAAATCGGAAGAATTATATTTACCTGACATAATCGTATTGAAAAATACCATCGAAAACATACCGAGTTGTGTGATTAAAATTGGGATTAATAAGACAAATATCTGTTTTGTTTTTTCCTTGACTGTATATGTTTGATTCATAATTGTGTGCTCCTTGAAAAATAAAAGTCCGAAAGTTCATTATACTCTATCTTCGATGAATAATCCTCTACTAGGTATCAGGGTATCGGTCAAAGTCAGTTGGAATTTAATGTTCCATAAAAAGTGCCGGCGATCTTTATTCGGAGTATGGCTGATGGAAAAAAATAGGACCTCTGAGGGAAGGCCTATTTTTTAACGATTTTGGAGGGGTTATTAATCTTATATAACACAGGTGTATCTACCATGAATTCTTCAGGTACATCCTTTCCTTTAGCCAATTTCTTGGCAGCGACCTTACCGTCAAATTCAAGCAAATCCTCAGCGGTCAATTCGAATTTTTTCAGTGTTTTACTGTGGCTGCACCAGGCTAACCCAAGGTCGAGCGGATTTTCTTGGATAATTTGGACATTTTCTAAGACAACCACTTCATCATTTTCTTCATTAAAAGGATTGTATACAAGCGCAAATTGCTTAACCTTCGCTGTAAAATGAACTTTTTCGGCAGGAAGTTTGAGCTTTGGTGCTTTTTCTTTCTTTGGTTTCGCTTCCTTAGCAGGTTTAGTCGCCTTTTCCTTTTTTGGAGATTCTTTCGTTTCGACCGGTTCAGGTTTAGTTTCCGGTGGCACGATTTCCTTTTCTGATACTAGGGCATTTCCAGACGCACTCTCTTTGTCCTTAAGCGTCAACAGGCTTTCTTTTCCAAAGCTCGACTGCTGCATTTCTTTCAAATAGGCTGGATGAATGCAGCTCAGATTGCCATCCTGGAATTCAATCACAATGGTGTTAAATTCCGCACTCCCGTATACCTCATATCCTTTGATGGTCACAAGACGCTTAAGCTTGCGATCCTTGTACCAAAATTCCCGTTTCGCTTCTTTAGCGGACGAAAGGCCCCACTCCTTAAGCTTCTCTTTATAATGCTCGTCATCACGAAAGATTTCATAGTCCCCTTTTGGCGGAATATATTGGGTCAACTCGGTTTGTTCTAATTGACTCCTATGAATCATCATTCCAACACTTCCTTCCATTTTGTATGATTATTTGATTATATCATTCCAAGTAAAAAATGATAATTATATCAAAGCACTGGATTCGGAAGTTATCGCGTCCTTTAGTATTCCTATGTGCCAAATTATCAGTTTTTTGAGCAAAAAAAAAAGACTCTGCAAGAGAGTCTCTTTCTATTTATGTGGTTAAGATTATGCTTTACGAACGTTAGAAGCTTGTGGTCCACGTTGACCTTGTTCTACGTCAAAAGTAACTGCTTGACCTTCGTCTAAAGATTTGAAGCCTTCGCCTTGGATTGCTGAGAAGTGTACGAATACGTCATCTCCAGCTTCGCGCTCGATGAATCCAAAACCTTTTTCTGCATTAAACCATTTTACTTTACCTTGTTCCATGAATGTTTCCTCCTGCTGTGTGCACCGCACACAATGTGTTACTATCCTTGCTCAAATCTTCAAGACAGAAAGCAGTTTCACTTTAACGTTCTTGCCGACTCACAAAAATAATTCTTCTTAACTATAACAGATATTATATATTAAAGCAAATGAATAAAATTTGCGGATACGTATAGCGTTTCTTGTAATTAGTCAAAATTAAATTTATGTTTTTGTTGATAATAAATTTAAAACAAGTTTTACGGCAATGGCATCGTCAAGATACCCTATTGGAAAAATATAATCCGGAATTACATCCACCGAAAAAACAAAGTAAATGAGCGCACTGCCAATAATAGCAAGCTCAACAGGAGTACCTTCTTTTGAGCGAAACCGCTCAAACATTTCCTTCATCTGGCTAATAAATGGACCGATGCTGCCAACTTTCATAAGCTTTTCCTTAAATCCCTTGAAAATGGTTTCTTTCCCCTCATCAGTTTGAGAATACTGTTGATATTTCGCCAATTGCTGTTCAACACTCTCAATCGAAAACGGTTTATTGTATAATCCAGAGGTTTCAAGAATTTTTTGAATGCTGTCTACCGACATATGAATATCTGAAATCTCCTTATCCTGACTCTGGTCAACCGTGTACCCGGCTGCTACAAATAGGTCAGTGATAGGAACATCAAGACATTCTGCCATTTTTTGCAAATGTTCAGGCTTCGCTCTTCGTTTTCCGTTAATAATCCGTGAAACGGTAGCTGTATCAATATGAGTGAATTCACTAAGTTTTCTCATTGATAATGACCGTTCCTTCAGTAATTCTTTTAATAGCAAACCAAGTTTACTAGTTTTTTGTTGATCTGACATACGCTTCTATCCCCTTTGGACAGCAAGAAATAATTTATTAAATGAGATTATGAATCTAACTTAAAAAAATTAATAGTGTAATAAAAAAATGTATCTTCATGAAATATACCTATATGTTGACATTTTGTCAATAAACGACCACCGAAGGAAAAGAGGACATATTGCATTACTACCTATAATATCCTGTGATCCTTTGTTGCCTTTATCGCACCACAAATCGGAATTTTGCTCTTGGAAGTAACCGGTATCCAGAAATCAATGGGGATAAGCTCCGCATTTTGATTTATTAGTGCCCTTGTCTGCCTGCTCATGTACATTAAATTTATGAATTCAAAAAAAGGATTAGCAAAATTGTAAATATTACGAAGAAAAGTTTCATATTTTAGAAGGAGTTGATTATAACAAAACGGGGGGAGAAACATGATCATAATCAATCATCAAACAGTTCCGTCCGATGAGCTCCTTTCCTATGGGACAGACGCTGAACAGAAAACCATAATTAAACAAATGGCAGCGTTAAATGAAAACTATAACTACCGCTCAGTTGACCAATTAAATTTTGAACTTTTATTTAGGACAAATACGATGAAGGCTGCTCGGGAACTTAATAAAAGTGGAGCAAAGTTTACAACGTATCGCTATGCCTTTTGCAATAAGAAATATTGGGATCGATTAAGGAATGGCGGCTTCCTTATAAAGCAGAATATTCGTCCTTCGATTGCAATACTGGACATCCTTAAAAATGGCAAGCTTTATGCCTTTGAATGCTCAACTGCCATCGCTATTGTTTTATATATTGCCACACTATATTCGATTGGTAGCGAGCGTTTTGATATTCTATTCGGACGGCTTTACCTAATGGATTGGCAATTTGATGAAGATCTTCCGATTCAACAAAAATATGGGGACGATTATTTACCAGGAGACGTCTTGCATTTCAACAATCCGGATTTTGATCCGAAACAGCCGTGGTGGCGTGCTGAAAATGTCATCTATTTTGGCGACGACCAATACTACGGCCATGGAGTCGGCATCCAAAAAGCCAGCACTATTATTAACTTCCTAAACAAAAAAAGGAAGTCGGATCCCGAAAATTCAGCCTACCTCATGCGAATGATCACCAGACCACAATATCAATCATTTTAATCTGGAAATTGTTGTTATTGGTGTCAGGCACCATCCGTGGACAGTGTCCACGGATGGTGCCTGACACCTTTTTTCATTTATCCACCGTGCTCATAGTCATAGCCTAGAAATTGATAAATGCGTCCTCTGCTATAACTTGATCCTTTATCATTTTGGTGGTTTTTAACCATTGGGCTACCTTCTTCCATGTTTCTGGGTCTTGGTAGCCAAAGTTTTTATCTCTTGCGTCCATCAGCGGGAGCAGGATTTCCAAGCTTTTTGTTTCAATATCCTTTTCCAACGGTGAAGTTTTGTCTTCATGTTTCATTAAAATAGACAATCCTTCCGCTGGATGTTCTGCAACAAATTTTTGCCCCTTCGTAATTGCTGCAATAAACTTTTTATACACATCTTTTTTTTCTTTTATTCCTTTTTCACTGGCAACTAACACTAACTCATAATAATCGGGAACACCATAATCGGCAGGATTTAACGTGCGGACTGGATGCCCCTCTTTTTCTAGCAATAATTTCTCGTGGTTAATATATCCCCCGATCAGCGCATCGGTTTTTTTCGTAGCCATCGCAGGAATCAAGTCCCAGCCGATATCGACCATTTTTACATTCTTCGCGTCCCCGCCATCCGTTTTCACCATCGTCTGGATAATTGCTTCATCTAATGGAATCGTAGGATAACCAATCGTTTTTCCCGCTAAATCCTTAGGAGATTGAATCGCACTATCAGCAGCAACCATTACTTGATTCAATGGGTGACGTACAAGGGCAGTAATTGATTGCACCGGAATATTTTCTCCGCGTGCCACAAGCACTTCCGGCTGATAGCTGATCGCCATATCAACTTTATCAGCCGCAACCAATCGTAGCGGATCATTTGTGTCAGCAGGCATTTGAATATCCACATCAAGCCCTTGTTCTTTAAAATAGCCCTTTTCTTTAGCGGCAAAAAGAAATGAGTGCACGGCGTTTGGATACCAATCCAGCATTAAGCTCACTTTCTGTAATTTTCCGGTACTAGTGGCAGTTTTATCGGTTGCCTCTTTCCCGCATGCACTTACAAGTAATAACAACAGACTTACCATGATTAAATAAACTTTTTTCATCGTTCTTTTCTGTCCCCTCTAGTAGCGAATTTTATTTTTCAAAATCTGTTTTTCTATTAAACTAATCAATAAAAACAGCACGACCCCCAATAATGACAGCAGGAAGATTGCGGCAAAAACGGCGTCCGCTTGTAAGTTCCCTGACATCCGCCTGCTGAAGTAGCCTAACCCGACACTAGCACCGAGCCATTCACCGATGGTTGCACCGACTACGCAATAAACGACAGACATTTTCAAGCCAGATAGGATCGACGGCAATGCAAGCGGTACCTGGATTTTTTTAAAAATTGTCCAGCGATTAGCGCCCATTGTCAGCAGTAATTCTCTGTATTCCTTGCCCCCGGACTTCAGCCCATCATATGTACTGACGACGATTGGAAATATCGCAATTAAAATCGTTACCGCAATCTTGCTCCAAATTGAATAACCGAACCACATGATAAAGATCGGCGAAATTGCAATCAACGGGATTGTTTGCGAAATAACTAGGAAAGGGTAAAATACTTTTTCAAATGCACGGGAAAAATGCATCCCAACACCTAATATCAATCCGCCGGCAAGCGAAATCCCAAACCCGATCAAAACCTCTTTTAGCGTTGCTGGCAAATGTTCTTCCAACAGGAGCTGACGGTTTTCAATAAGTGACGCACCAATTGCCGAAGGTGACGGTAATATGAAGGGAGGTATGGTTCCTTTCCTAATAATCCACTCCCATCCGCTTAATAATAGGATAGCAACCAACAGGAACAGGCCATAATCCCCAAACCATTTTCTCCAATTAATCTTCATGTTGAATCAATCGCTCCAGTTCTTTCCTTATCTTGATAAATTCTGCTTGATAGATTATTTCCGCATTTCTTGGTCGTGGAAGTCTAATGTTAATTTCTCGTAAACTCTCTCGACCGAGCAAATATATTCTGTCACTAAGCAGGACTGCTTCCTCTAAATCATGGGTGATGAACAGAACCGTTTTTTGTAATTCTTCCCACAGTCCTAATAACCAACTGTGCATGTTCCGTTTAGTCAGTGAATCAAGTGCTCCGAACGGTTCATCTAACAGTAATAAATCTTGGCCCATCGTGATCGTTCGCAAAAAAGCAACCCGCTGCCGCATTCCTCCGGAGAGCTCATCCGGATAGGCTTTTTCCACTTCTGCTAATCCAAAACGAGTTAACCATTCGCGAATCATGGGAATTTTCTGCTGACTGGTATCCTTCCTGACCTCTAGCGGCAGCGCAACATTGTCTATTACCGTTCTCCATGGTAAAAGTAAATCCTTTTGCGGCATATACCCTACCTTACCTAACCTATTTCCAGCATTTTCACCCTTAATCCTGATTTCTCCCACGTTGGGCTCCAATAATCCAGTGATTAATTTAAAAAGGGTACTCTTTCCAGAGCCGCTTGCGCCAATAATTGAAACAAATTCCCCTGCTTTCACATCCATTGAAATGTTCCGCAAAATTGGACTGTTGTTGTCAAAAGCATACGTAAGGTTTTCGATTGTTAGCATTGATGAATCAGACAGGCCAATCCTCTCCTTCGTAAACCATATCCCAGAACATATACTCAAAGCGGGAAGTCGTCAGGAAATGGTCCTCTAAAATAGCTAACTCTCGCTCCGACTTGCCTTCTGCTAATACATCCAACAGCTCTATCAGCCAAATAGCTAAGGAACCAAATTCGTTTGAGGAATACATTTTTATCCAATCACCATATAAAGAATGTTCGCTAGCTGTCGGATATTTATCTGCTAGCATTTTGCTAATCTCCCAATAACTCCACATACAAGGCAGCAATGCCGAGATTAATTCCTCCAGTGATCCATTTTGAGCAACATTCAGCATATACCGAGTGTAAGCTAAGTTGTTTGGAGACGCTTTTGTTTCCTCAATCTGTTGATAGGTAATGCCAAATCTGGCAGCATATCCACGATGCAGCTCCATCTCACCATGCAATGTCTCATGCAGCAATTTAGCAAAAGCAGCCATCGTTTCTAGGTCCCTTGCTTTTACAGTGCCCAATGCAAAAAGCTTGGAATAGTCGATTAAAAATACATAATCCTGTTTCATGTAACGGATAAATGACTCAATTGGGAGATCTCCATTGCCCAATCCGTCAACAAAAGGATGCTGATGAGTTTTCTCCCAAATTTCTCTTACTTTTTCATGTAGTCGTTGTGAAAATTTCATTTTTTCCTCCAATTAGTTTTTTAAAGATTGGCCAGCCATGATCAAGACTTTTTTTCTTAAGAAAACAGTTAATATCACAAAACCCAACAACGCTCCAGCAAACGAGCTAAAGATAAATAAAGGTATAAACCCAAATAAGGTTGCTTCTTTCCCTAGAATAAGTGTCGCAACAGGATAACATAAAATCGCACCAATAATCCCCGTACCAATTACTTCTCCGATAAAAGCGAAATAGATTTTTCTGGTTTTTGAAAATAAAAGTGAAGCAAGCAACGCCCCGACCATACTTCCGGGAAAGGCAAAAATTGAACCCGTTCCCATCAGATTTCTTAACATAGAGACACAAAACGCTTGGGCAACAGCATAGAACGGCCCCAACAGCACGGCTGACAATACATTTAAAAAATGCTGAACAGGAAAGACCTTTGTAAATCCAATTGGAATGGATACTAGATTACTTGACAGAGTGCCTATTGCGATCATCATTGCCGTCAGTGTCAGTTTATACGTTTTGTTCATAGCATTTTTTCTCCTCAACGATATTTATTAAAGCACTTGCTGCTACCCTTGGTGACTCAGCATGGCTAATGGTCGTGATCACTGAGACACCATCGGCCCCTGCTTCAATAACCGATGCGGCATTTTCACTTGTGATACCGCCGATTCCCACGATCGGGATGGTGTATCCATTTTTTCGCAATGCTTCAATCAGGCTAGTTCCTTTTGATGGCTTCGCGTCTTCCTTTGTTTTCGTAGGGTAAACAGGCCCAATCCCAAAATAATCGGCACCGTCTTGGAGAGCCAACATGGCTTCTTCTTCGGTATGGACGGATACACCAAGAATCATGTCGCCAATCATTGCCCTCACTGCTTTTACCGGCTCATCCTCTTGTCCGATATGAACACCGTCAGCAGCAATTTCCAATGCTAGCTCGATATCGTCATTAACGATAAAAGGAATCTTATGCTCTTTGCATATTGCTAGGAGTTCTTTTGCGAAAGAATATTTTTCTTCACCGGTTAAAGCTCCATCACCTTTTTCACGAAATTGAAAAAGTGTAATGCCGCCGGCAATTGCTTCTGTTAATACTTCTTTTGGTTCCTTTTTACAGTTCGGACTGCCCATAATAAAATAAACACTTAATAATTCATGCAAATCTTTCATGACTTGGCCATCTCCTTTATGTATTTTCTTTTTCCATATGCCCAGTGGTTTGTCGGCCCATGTCCTTTGCCAATTTTTATTTGATCTCCTATTGCTGCTTGAATAAAATTCTTGGCAGTTAAAACAGCATCATATACGGAGGAGCCCTTTGCTAATTCAGCAGTTATCACGGCTGAGAAGGTACAGCCCGTACCATGAGTGTTTTTTGTCTGAATACGCTTGCTGCTAAAATTGTAGAATTCAACGCCATCAAATAATATATCGGTTGATTCAGACTCATTTTCATCATGACCGCCCTTAATTACTACATTTTTGACACCTAGGTCGCACAGTCTTTTTGCTGCCTCCCTTTTATCCTCCGGTGTCTGGATTGTCATTCCTGTTAATACTTCGGCTTCAGGAATATTTGGGGTAATAAATTCAGCGATTGGCAATAAATTCCTTTTCATAGACGATATCGCTTGCTGCTGCAGCAAGGAGGCACCGCCTTTTGCAATCATCACGGGGTCGACAACGACGTTTTTCCATTGATATTTTTTGAGATTTTCAGAAACAGCCTCGATGATTGCTGCGCTAAAGAGCATGCCTGTTTTTACTGCATCGGTCCCGATATCTTCCCCGATCGCTTGAATTTGTTGGGCAACCGCCTCTGCTGTCATTGGATAAACAGCGTGAACTCCTAATGTATTTTGCGCCGTAACTGCGGTCAATGCCGACATACCGAAAACCTCTAATTCCTGAAAGGTCTTTAAATCAGCTTGGATGCCTGCGCCGCCGCCACTATCAGAACCTGCAATCGTTAATGCTTTTTTCATATTACATTCCTCCACTAAATTTTTTAAAAGAAGCATATAACTTCAAGTCTTCACTTGAAACCAATGTTAATTGGTTTATAAATTCGATTTGAAAGCTGCCCGGTCCTAATTCAGCTGTTTTATTGGCAGCCTTTTCTGCTGCAACACCATAGTAGGTGAGGGCAGCAATCGAAGCTTGAAGCAGATTCTTTTCCACTCCAGCAAATGCTCCAATAACAGAGGTTAGCAGGCAGCCTGTACCAGTAACTTTTGTCAAGATTCGATGTCCGTTGGAAACTATATAGGTGTTTTCACCATCAGAAACAACATCCTCTTTTCCGGTAATGACGACAACACATTTTAATTTTTCGGCCGCTGTTATGGCGAGTTCTGTTAGGTTCCCCTTTGCATCCCCTCCATCAACGCCCTTAATTTCCCAATTTTCACCAAAAACATTGGCGATTTCGGCGGCATTCCCTCTGATCACCGAGACTTTGACTTCGTTCATAAGTCTTTGTGCCGTTTCCGTTCGATATGGTGTAGCACCTGCACCTACGGGGTCAAATATGACAGGAACATCGTGCACATTAGCTTCTTTTCCAGCCAGGATCATTGCCTCCACTGTCTGTGGGTTTAAGGTGCCAATATTTAAAACTAGTGAACTGGCAATCTTCGCCATATCTGCTGCTTCCTCTTTTGCATTCGCCATGACCGGTGAAGCTCCTAGTGCGAGAAGTCCATTCGCTGTAAAATTGGTGACGACTACATTTGTAATGTTATGTACAAGCGGGTTTACCTCTCTCACTTTTTCCAATGTTTTACACAAACTTTCTTTTTCCATAGCAATCTCCCCATTTCTTTTTAAACATAAAAAAACCAGATCCATATATTGGACCTGGTTAGTTAGAAAGCGAGAATTAAACAATTCACACGACTACTTTCCTACGCTGGTATTACCCAGATCAGGTCCAAAGGGTTAAAAACATAACGTTTTCTCTCAGCCTGATAACAGGGCACCCCTAGTAGATACATTGCATATTAAATTAAGTTCATAGTAACGCTAATTACCATTGAAGTAAAGAAAATTGTTCCAGTTATTTTGTTTCCATCGTAAAATCAAAAAAAACTACTATATTACATTATAAAACTAACCATTCAGGCCTTCCAATTTTTTAAAAAAATAATATCGAATTCAGTTCATACTATTTTAATTAGGAATTTTCAATTTTTGTAAATTAGGTTCCGAAATCTAATCCCTGCATTTTATAAAATCGATAAGTTCCTTTAGTTCATTGGTAAATCCTTTTACTACTCGCTGCCCAACCACCGTAATAGGAACACCAAGAAATCCGTATGTTTCCACTTCCCTTTGATAGTCTGCGTTAGTAGACACATCCCTCACCTCAAAAGAGATCCCTTCCTGTGTAAGCACCTGTTTGACCATTGTGCATTCAATGCAATCGTTAGTGGTATAGACAATGACTTGTTTATTCATTAGTGATTTCTCCCTTATGTATGATTTCAACAATTAATCAAAATGTGCATCCTTCCGACAAATAGGCTCGAGAAATGTCTGAATATGCGCTTTCCCAAGCAATAAATTCCTCAACTACGAATCCAAATAATAACCCCATAATCATCATAACAGAAAATCTATCAAAAACTACAGCACATAAACAAGACAAAATAACCCCAATACGCAATTTAATATGGTAAGAAAAGGCAATTTGTCCACCCACAGTGGACAAATTGCCAAAATGTCTTTTTATGGTGCCTGACACCATTTTACTACTTTTTCCATATGTTCAAGGATTTCTTGTCGGGTGTCGGCCCGATTGAGGGCGTGGTCGAGGGTTGCTTTGATGTAGCCGATTTTGTCGCCTATGTCATAGCGGGTTCCTTCGAAGTTGTATGCCAGTACGGCCTGCTGTTTATTTAGTTCGTTAATGGCATCGGTAAGTTGTAATTCGTTGCCTTGTCCATTCGGAAGTCGCTCCAATTGAGTAAAAATCTCTGGCTTTAATAAATATCGCCCCATAACGGCAAATTTTGACGGGGCCTCTTCTATCTTTGGCTTCTCTACTAAGGATTCAATCGAATATAAGGCCCGCTCGATCAATTCACCTTTTGGCTTAATAATTCCATATTTACTTACATCCACTTCCGAAACGGGTTGAATAGCAACAACAGAACTATTATAATACTCAAAAACATTCATAAGCTGTTTTAAACATGGAACCTCTGACACCACAATATCGTCGCCTAACATCACCGCAAATGGTTCATCACCTACCATATTTTTAGCACAAAGAATAGCATCCCCTAGTCCGTTCGGTTCCTTTTGGCGAACATAATAAATCTTTACTAAACTAGATATTTGTTGTATCTTTTCTAAATCTATTAGTTTATTTTTCCTTAACAGTGTGTCTTCGAGCTCATAGGATTTATCGAAGTGATCCTCTATAGACCGTTTTCCCCTGCCGGATATGATGATAATTTCCTCAATTCCCGACGCCACAGCCTCTTCAACAACATATTGGATCGTTGGTTTATCGACAATTGGAAGCATTTCCTTTGGTACAGCTTTCGTTGCAGGTAAAAAACGAGTCCCAAGACCTGCAGCTGGAATAATGGCTTTTCGGATTTTCATAAACTACCTCCCTCCTAAAAAATCGTATTCCTCACATATACGTTAAAGGACAGTCCTCCATCACGTTAGCAACCAATTTGTTTCTAATTTCATTGAAAAAATGGTACTTCCAACTAAACAGAATTCATTTCACCTTCTAAAAAGTAAAGCCTTGTACTATTTCATGGAATGGCAGTCAGTCCACAGTGGGATGTAGTGGTTGATAAACCTTTTTTAAGAACAAATGCATCAACTCTGGCAAAATTTTTTTGCGCCTGTTTACTAAGGTACTGACGATCGCTTTTTTTTCCTCCTTCGAGACCTGCCATTCATCAGGAATGAGTGAGACAATTTCTTCCATTAAAAGAATAGGCATCGTTTGAATTAATTCCAGGTGTTCAGTAAAGCTTTGTTCATTTTCAATAAATTGCGCCATTAATTGATGTGTGGCACTTTTCAATACTTCCACTGGCAGATTTTCTAAATCGGCTTGAAGCCAGTTGTAGGCCCCAAATATCTCTGCTTGATCAATCATCCACAATTGGTGGTTTCCACTCACTTCTTCATAAAGAAGAATGTTCTTGCGTGTACGATCAAGATTACACAACCAGTAATCCAGTAAAATAATTCCTGCTAATGAATGATGATTCCTAATACTAGGTACATTGGAAACCTGATGCCCATTAAGGCAATTAGGCACATATAAAGAAGCAAACTGGAATTGAGTTTGATGTACATCCGCAAGTTCTGTAACTTGAAAAATAAATTCTTGTGGAATTTCCACTAACCGTGCAAATGGAACAGGTAGTCCAAGGTATCGAGCCAAGCAATAACCTACCCATTCATTTGGCAAGGTTTTTTCAAATCCGGGTTGAAAAAACTTTACTACATATTCCTTACCATCATTAAAAGTGATTAAATGAGCATTCGATTTCCCTTCCAATTTCTTTTGATAGGCAACAGGTTTCATCATGTAGCATCCACCATGCCCTCTACCCCTTTATTCATTTGGCCGATTTTTTTTAATAAATGAATGTAATCTCCGGAAACGGCTTGAATCGAGAATTTTTGTTGGACCATGTCAATGGCGGCTTGCGACATTTGTTGATGTCTAACAGGATCATCAAGTATGCCGTATACCTGCTTAACTGCATCTTCGACATTTTGTCCACGAAAAAGCAGACCAGTCTCACCCGCTGCGACCAATTCAGTGACTGGCATCATATTTGAAGCCACTACAGGTACACCACATATCATCGATTCAATAAAGGTATTACCAAACGATTCGGACTTAGTTGTTGCAAGTGTACACCCGCCTGATTGCCGAATTTTTGCATATACATGTGGCATTTGTTGATATGGTATGACTGGAAACCATTTGATCATGTCGGTGAGACCTTCCTCTTCCCAGGCGTTTTTGAATTCATCGCGCTGCACACTTTGTGCTCCACCAATGATCCAAATTTCAATATCAGACCGTTCTCTTTTTATCTTCTTTGCCACTTCAAGCAGCATGGGCCAGTTCTTTCGTTTGTCCAATCTTCCTATCCAGCCGATTATCTTTTTATCTTGTGGAACTGTTGGTACACTGTTATATTCGATTTCCTCTATTGGTAACGCACGGAAAAAAGAAGTATCAACACCGTTGTAGACCACATGAATCGGGACATCATTTGTCAGTATAGAAACTAATCGTTTTTGATATTGTGAAGGAACAATGATTAATTCTGGTTGAATTCCTTTAAATGTTTTTAGGTGGGGCATAAGTTTAATGAGTTCCGGGGTTCGAGCTTCCACTATGACAGGTCCTTGATATTTAGCTTTGCGGATCCATTTATAGGCGGCACCTGTATCAACAACAATGATAGCATCATATCCATTATTTTTTATAATTTTAATAATCTTTTGTTCATCCTTCGTTAAATAAACGGGGGCAATATCCTGCATAATGTGGAGCCCTCCGTGATCGGTCGTATATAAAAATTCAGTATCAATTCCATGCTGTTTAAAATAAATCGAGCGGTTTCTCCATCCTGCATTTACCCCGCCAACGGTGAGGAGCCGCCAGATTACTAGTACTTTCATTCAGCTTAAACTCCTTATGGTTATTTAGGACGACCTCCTATGTTAAAAGTCATTTAATCCTTGCCTGCATTTTTATGACAGCTAGCCCATTTAGGGTTACCTTTGTCGGTGTTTCCTGTGCTTATGACCGCTTCTGCGATCCGGGTCATGGAGTTTTTCTCCTTCAAATCGCTTCCTATTGTGATGCTTATCATATTCACGGCGGCTTACCCCAGCATAACGTTTTCCTTCATTGCGATTTCGATTCTTGTCTCGCTTTCGATACCCATCAGAGTATTGCCCTAACTCACGAGAATCCCAATATTTATCTATTTTTTCCATTACAGCTTCCGGTTCCTTGCCTCTTGCCAGCATTGTTTTAATCCATTCTTCTTTGAAAACTTTGTGGACCAAGCCTTGCAGCTGTGCAACATATTTTCCTTCATCTTCTGTTGTTAACAGCTGTTTGCTTAAATTTTTCAAGGTATCTTTAGAGGGCTTTTCTGGCAATAAAACTTGGTAGATTTGATGAGAAATCTCTTCCATTCTGATATAATGCAGCCATTCCTCATATAATTCAGGTGCAAATTGTTGCACATGTGATAAAAAAATGGCCTTATTTTCTTCCCCTAAAGAAGTCAATAATTTTCTTGGAAACGGATAGACCCGGTCACGCCAAACTGTCCTTGCTACGTCAATTACCTTCAGATTACCATCCGGCTGTAGGAAAATTTGCCTTTTATGATGGTCAATCCGTTCATAGCCAATCTTTTTAAAAGTAATTAACATTTCAATTAGTTTGGCTGATAGTGCTTCAGTAAGTGGCTGAGATTGTAAATATTCGCGGATGTCCACCCCTCTGACAATATCCATCGCGATATAGAGTTCCCCTTTTGCATGGATTTTTGGAAAAAGATCTGTTTTTTGTCCAAGGGATAGGGCATAATGTTCTCGTTCACAATCCTCTTCATTGCCGAAAACCTTCACACAAATATCGTCAGAAACCTGAAAGACCGCACCTTGCCGCCCTTTTCCTAACATTACTAATGGGGAATCGTTCACTACTTCTACATCAGAATTTACAACGTTTGTAACCTTAATATCCTTTAACCAGGTTTTTAATTGCTTAATATCCACATTTTCCCTCCTTGCATTAAATAAAAAAGAAAGCAGTTGATTAGCTGATAATAAGTGCCATTTAATTCATTACTTCCTGGCTGGTTTTGCAGCTTCACTAGCAAATGATTCTTTAAAACAGTAAAAAACTGCTGAACTTTATTGAATAATATAGTTAATTCAAATAAGGTGGGAAATGTTAAGGCAAGCGTCCATAAAAAAAAAAATGGACAAATGGTATTGGAGTAACTTAGTTTCTTATATGAAATAGAAGACAAAAAAGGAATGACCATCGATAAAAGCGATCGTTGGCCATTCCTTTTTAATTGCAAGGGTTCCAGGTTCTAAAAAACCCTTGATTTTTATAGCAGTAAATAAGCAATTGGTGCCGTAAGTAAAATCGTTAAAACGACTCTTTCAAACCAGATCACCACGAGTTTGCCAATGGTAAGGGGAATTTCTGTTGATAAAATACAAGGTACTACTGCTGAAAAGAAAATAATGGATGAAACGGAAACAACTGCGATGACAAATTTCGTCACGACTGCAGCTTTTGTCACTAATAGTGCTGGTAGGAACATTTCCGCAATGCCCACGGCACTAGCCTTTGCTGCCAGCATTGGTTCAGGCAGCTGAACAAGTGCGGTAAATGGATAGAAAATATATCCCAACCAGTCAAATACAGGAGTAAACTCAGCCAATATAAGACCGAGCAAACCGACCGACATGATGGAGGGTAAAATACCCATTGTCATGACAAAGCCATCTTTGAGGTTGTCCCAAATATTTTTACCAAAGCTTGGCGATTCGTTTGCTGTAATCATCGCTTCTTTCCAAGCTGTTTTCACGCGGTCTTTTTTAATAATTACCTCTTGGTCTCCTTCCATTTCCTGATAATAGGAGTCACTCATTTTTGATAATGGCCAGATACGTACAGTAATCGCCGTTACGATGAACGTAACCACTAATGTAACCCAAAAATAGGCATTCCACATATCCATAAGATTCAATGTTTTTGCAACAACTATCATAAATGTCGCTGAAACGGTGGAGAAACCTGTTGCGATAATTGCAGCTTCTTTGATGGAGTATTTCCCTTCTTTGAAAACACGATTCGTAATTAATAGTCCAATCGAATAGCTTCCTACAAAAGATGCAACGGCATCGATTGCCGATCTTCCTGGTGTCTTCCAAATCGGGCGCATAACCGGTTGCATGAATATTCCGATAAATTCAAGTAAACCGTAACCTACTAATAAGGCTAGAAAGACAGAGCCGATTGGCACTAACAAACCGACTGAGATGACTAGCTTGTTAAAAAGAAATGGAGCCATATCTGGATCAAAAAACCACTTTGGTCCTACATGAAAAACAAGCATAGCACCTGCAACAAAACCAATTATTTTCAAAACTGAAAAAACGAATGTTACCTTGTCCTTATTCCAAGTCTTCTTATAGAACGGATAAATAGCTCCTAATAAAATGACTAATAATGCATAGTACGGCAAAACACTCGGAACTGCTAATTGGATATAAGAAACAAAATGGTCAAGCATGATCGATGATTTTCCATTCAACGTAATCGGAACAAAAAATACAAAAATACCGATGGCACTAAAAATAAAGAACTTTAACATATTCAATGTATTACTATTCTGTAACTCTGGCTGATTTGCATTAACTAATGGCTGATTTTCCATAATCCATCCCCCTTATAGGAAACTTCACTTGTTCAAATAACACCTAACACAGGCACCAGACCACCAAAGGTGGACATGGTGCCTGACACCTATCTCATCATTACCCCTGTGAGAAAAGTTAAAAAGACGTGGGTACCGAGTTTGACTGTTGGCTGCACTTGTGTGTCTTTGAGCGGGTCGAGGCAGACGATGTCCATTGCGTTGACTTTTGGATGTTTGGCTGCTGCTAGTACCCCTTCTAGCAGTTCTGCTGTTGTCATGCCCCCCGGCGTCGATGCCGGTACCCCTGGAGCAAAGGCGATATCTACTACATCCATGTCAACGGTTAAATAAATCGTGTCGACCTTTTCCGCCAATTCCGCTAAACACTGGCAGACCGTCTCTTCAATCCCCTTTTTTCTTGCATTGCGAAGAGTAATATAGTTAACGCCCTTTTCATCAGCATACATCTTCAAATCCTTCGTATTGAAAAAACCATGCAGCCCAATGTTGTACATATTGGATCCCTTAACAACACCGCTTTCAATCAGGTTACGCATCGGTGTCCCGTTGGACGGGCCGTTATCAGTAAGATCCCGTAAATCGAAATGGGTATCAAACTGGAGTATCCCAATTTTTTCGTTAGATCGTGCCTGATGCAGCCCTTTTACCATCATCGCAGTAATTGAATGATCGCCGCCAATCGCACACACTTTTGACATTCTAAAATGTTCATGGATCGCCGCGGAAGCTTGTATAATATTGTCATGACAGCGGCGTATATCAGTAACGTGCATGGGAATGTCACCAACATCGACTGCCGTCATTTCCGATAAATCCAAATCTTCATCCAAATTATAGGTGGTGAATCCTTTCCATGCGCGGCGGAAGGCATCTGGAAATTCAGAGGCACCCGATGCACTGATCGATGAACGGGAAAGCGGGACGCCGACAACTATAAAATCGGCGTCCTTACTTTTTTCAGGGTCAGACTCAGCGGTAAGCGGCTGAATCCATTCATGAACCTTTGCAACATCTGCATCTCGTTCGGGTCTTACCCATGTAAAACTTGGCGGATTCAGTTTAGGATAGAGAAAGCTCTTCAACTAAATGACCTCCCCTAACAACCACCTGACCATTTTTTACTACAGAATCGGTATGATTTACTCCGTATGAGTATTGAAGTTTCATATAATTCTCGATGTTAAAAATCGTCACATCGCCTTTTTTCCCAACTTCTAAACTCCCAATCTCATGGCCGCGATTAATCGCATGTGCCGCGTTAATCGTTGTTGCCGTGATGACTTCTGCAGGTGTCATCCCCATTTTTAAGCATCCAAGATTCATAATAAATGGCAGGGAGACTGTTGGTGAAGAGCCAGGGTTACAATCTGTAGACAATGCAACCGGAACCCCAAGGTCAATCATTTTTCGGCCATTCGCAGATTCCGCCATTAAAAAGTAAGCAGTCCCTGGCAGTAGCACCCCGACCACACCTTTTTCGGCCATTGCCTTCATCCCTTTTTCCGATGCTTTGAGTAAATGATCCGCCGAAATGGCCCCTACTTCTGCTGCAAGCTCTGCTCCCTCATATGGCTCAATTTCATCAGCGTGAATCTTAGGAATTAACCCGTGACGCTTCCCTGCTTCAAGAATGATCCGAGATTGCCCTGGTGTAAAAACACCATGCTCACAGAAAACATCGTTAAAATCTGCTAATCCAAGCTCCGCCACCTTTGGAATCATTTCTTCCACGAGCAGCCTCACAAACTCATCAGGATTTTCTTTATATTCCTTCGGCACGGCATGAGCACCCATAAAGGTAGAAACGACATCAATGACATGCTTTTCATTCAACAGTTTCGCTACTTCTAGCTGCTTTAATTCCGTTTCCCATTCCATCCCATAGCCGCTTTTCGCTTCAACCGTCGTTACCCCGTGACGCAAGAATTGATTTAACCGGCCAAAGCTTTCCTGAAAAAGTTCATCATGTGACGCAGCCTGTGTCGCCCTTGTTGTTGAATAAATGCCGCCGCCTGCGTTCATGATCTCCATGTATGTCGCACCCTGTAGCCTCATATTAAACTCATTTTCCCTGCTCCCTGCAAAAACTAAATGTGTATGTGGGTCGACGAGACCTGGAGTAACGAGTTTGCCGCTTGCATCAACTATTTCTGCTTCACCAAGACGACTGGAAAATTTTTCACAAAGTTCCTCATCCTTACCGACTGCTTGAATCACGCCGTCCTCGATCCAAACACTGCCATTTTCAATAATACCAAGCTCAGACATCGCTTTTTTTACTAGGGGAGCATGGGCCCCCCCCTGTAATGTAACGAGCTGAGAAGCATTTCTGATAAAAACTGCTTTACTCAATTCCATCATCCTCTCAGTCTATTAATCTTGCTTTAGCATTGGCATTTTAATCCCTTTTACCTTTGCTGTTTGAATGGCAAGCTCATAACCGGCATCCGCATGACGAACTACCCCCATTCCAGGGTCAGTTGTTAAGACTCGCTGAAGTCGAACTTCCGCATCCTTCGTACCATCCGCAACAATGACCATCCCTGAATGCTGCGAATATCCCATACCAACGCCGCCGCCATGGTGTAACGATACCCAGCTTGCACCGCCGACAGCATTAATCATCGCATTCAAAATCGGCCAGTCGGATACGGCATCACTGCCATCCTTCATTGCTTCTGTTTCACGGTTCGGCGACGCAACAGAGCCAGCATCTAAGTGATCACGGCCAATCACGATTGGAGCTGAGACTTCGCCAGAAGCAACCATATCGTTAATCACTTTACCAAACCGGGCACGGTCACCGTATCCAAGCCAGCAAATACGAGCAGGAAGTCCTTGGAAGCTGATTTTTTCCTGGGCCATCTTCACCCATTTGCACAGATGCTCATCATCCTTAAACTCGCGCAGTAATGCTTCATCAATTTTGCGAATATCCTCAGGGTCGCCGGAAAGTGCCGCCCAGCGGAACGGGCCTTTTCCTTCGCAAAATAGCGGACGAATATAGGCCGGAACGAAGCCAGGGAAATCAAAGGCATTCTCCACACCTTCATCCTTTGCCACCTGGCGGATGTTGTTACCATAATCAAATGTTACGGCGCCCTTTTCTTGCATTTTCAGCATTGCCTTCACATGGATTGCCATGCTCTGCTTCGAAAGGTCCACATACTTAGCTGGATCAGCCTTACGTAAAGATGCAGCTTCTTCTAAGCTAAAACCAACAGGAACATAGCCGTTTAATGGGTCGTGTGCTGAAGTTTGGTCAGTTAAAACATCAGGATTGAAGCCTTTTTCAATCATTTGCGGTAAAATTTCCGCTGCATTTCCTAATAAACCAATCGATAATGCCTTACCTGCGGCTTTCGCTTCCTGCGCCATTTTCAATGCCTCATCAAGGTCATTTGTTTTCACATCAAGGTAAGCGGTTTCAATCCGGCGGTCAATTCTTGTCTCATCCACATCGATCGCTAAACACACACCATCGTTCATCGTAACAGCTAGTGGCTGCGCACCGCCCATTCCGCCAAGTCCTGCTGTAAGTGTAATCGTGTGTTTTAAGGTTCCGCCATATGCTTGACGTGCTAATTCGGCAAACGTTTCATAGGTTCCTTGAACAATCCCTTGGCTGCCAATATAAATCCAGCTGCCGGCCGTCATTTGTCCATACATCATCAAGCCCTTTTGATCAAGCTCATGGAAATGCTCCCAATTCGCCCAAGCAGGCACAAGGTTAGAGTTTGCAAGTAAGACACGCGGGGCATCCTTGTGAGATTTCCAAACTGCCACCGGTTTACCAGATTGAATTAACAAAGTTTCGTCATTTTCTAATTCCAGTAGTGTATTCACAATTGCATCATAAGACTCCCAGTTACGGGCAGCCTTCCCAATCCCACCGTAAACCACTAAATCCTCCGGTTTTTCGGCAACCTCTTGGTCAAGATTGTTCATCAACATCCGCAGTGCGGCCTCTTGAATCCAGCCCTTAGCATGTAAGTCGGTTCCTTTATAATTCTTAATTACGCGCTTTTTTGCTATATTCGTTTCCATTCATTTCACTCCCTATTTATTATTCTATCTATATTATAAAAATATAATTTTCTGAAAAATACGAGTGAATAATTAGATAATGGATAATATTTATATAAAAAACTACAGTTTTTTTAGGACAGTTGTTTAAAAAATGTTTATTTTTTTAGAAAAAGAAACTTTTTATAGAAAAAAGAGAACAATTTTACTAAACTGTCCTCTTATGCTTTCGATTATGTTTTTGCATTCTGAATTCACGTGGCGAGATGCCGATTAATTCCCTAAACATTCTGCTAAAATAGTTGGCATTCTGGTACCCTGCCATAAGTGCAATCTCTTTAATCGGCTTTCTGGTTTCAATTAATAGTCGCTTTGCTTCTTTCATGCGTAAGCCTGCCAACACCTCTGTAAAACTGGAGCCGGTTTTCGTGATCAACAGATGACTGAAATAGGAGGGATTCCGATCGACATATTGCGCAACGTCTTCCAATCGAAGGTCACTATTAGAAAAATTATCCTCCATATAAGCGATTCCTAGTTCAATTGGATCTTGTTTCACACTTTGCATGCTCATTTCAGCACCAACAAATATTTTTTGACTAAATAAAATGAGGTTTTGTACCGTCCGATAGAGAACGGTATCATATAGGATCGAATTAAAAATATATCGATAATCTTGTTCATGATTTGGATTGTCGTTCAGATTGTTGCTCTTCATAAATCTTCTTACTTGCGCCAAAATACTCGTTAACCTAATTCTTACTAAACCAGGATCCGGATAGGGGTCCTGTAATTGAAGAAATTCATCATAGAGCCACGTTTTTATTTTTTCCAAATCGAGATTTGTCAGCATATCGACCCATTCTCTTTGTTCTGGAGGTGTTAAAAATGGATCGATATGCCCCCAATCTGGTAATAATTCTAACTCGACAACTTGTCGATATCCTTTATAGTAGGTAAATTCCAGCATTTTCCGAGTTTGTAGATATTTCTGATTTAGGGTCATCGCCGAGGAGTTTTCTTTGTGCACAACGATTGCCAGTGGATCAGAATATTCTTCTTCCCACTTTCTCATCACTTTTTGGCATTGTTCAGTCATGTTGTGGCAGGTTTCCTTGAATAAAAGCACCACCATATCACTTAGCGCAAAAACACCGCGGTTGTCGATAAAGGGATATTCCATGATAAAGGAATATAATGTGGGCACCATTTCGACACTTTCTGTCTGAAAGGCCGCTATTTTAACATTTTCAGATGTTGATTCCTGTGAGAGGAATAGTCCTTCATAGGAAATGTCTTTATGTGACTGAGGATGGTGAAGGCTTCTAGTGTAAAAATTAGCACTCAGTCTTCGTGAAGCTTTTTGAAACGCTGATTTTACCTTTGTTGTTGAAAAAGGTTTAATCATTAAGTCCAATGCCTGCATATCGATTGCCAGTCTTGCTTTTTCAAAGGTAGCTTCTGCACTGGTTAGAAGTAAGATGGGGTCATAGATTTGCATCAGTTCACGGAAGGAGGACCACTCCTCTTTACTAATCATGTCTAATTCCAATAGGACAATATCAGGTGTTTCTTTTTCAAATAGAACGATAAATTCCTGGTAGTTCTCTGCTAAAAAAATATCCGAAACGGGAATTGATGAAGTCTTTAATAACCATTTCAACCCCTCGCGTTCATTCAAATCCCGATCCGCTATCAGCCATTTTCCTTCCATAAAGCAGTCACCCCTTCCTCACAATTATACATAAAAACAGGCAGCAGCACGAAACGAATGTTTTCCATGTTTAAGAGTAACAATGGAATGAAGACAATGTTTATACGACGAACGTTGACTAAACTCTGTTTTAGTTAAAGCATACTCGCCGAATGGCGAGCCGTTAGGCGAAGACAGAGGCGTAGCTGCCTTATGCCTGATAGGAAAGTTATGCTTTCCTATCGGCTAAAAAAGGACAAATCCCCCTTTTGTACCAGAGATTTGTCCTTTTTCTAGATATGTATCAGGCCTTAAAATGGGGTCTCGAGAACATGATCCCAAATCCTAATCCACAGATTATGGCAAGAAGATGTGTGGCCCCAGTTGATAGTGCAAGAAAATTGAGAATCTTGCTATAGCTTTCATTTGCTATGCTTACTATAATTCGCTGTAAAACCGGTTTGTAAAGAAGAAAATAAGGAATCAGAACCAGTGGAAGAGCAAGCCAGTTTCGTCCGATTAAATATTTAGATAATAGAAAATAAATGACGGCTAATAAAATAGCAAATCCATAAACAAACGAGTTGATGTGCTGAAGGGCACGACCCGGCTGATCTAAAAAAGCCAAAACAATTAAGTAAATAATCCAAAAAAGGGCCATCACAATAGCAAAAACCTGCGTTTTAAGCAAAAACTTCATCAAACCACTCACCTCAAAACCAAATAGCATAACCCTCTAACCATAACACAAAATTGAACCTAATTACCAATATCAATGACTTGTAAATGGTGCCTGACACCATAAGCTGTAATACCACTGTGATAATACAAGAAAAGTGCAAGGCGCCTGGAGCTGGACAATTCTCAAAGCCGAAACTTATACTTTCCTATTAACCGAAAAAGGACAAGCTGGATCCACAGATTCAGCTTGTCCTTTTTTCTTTTACGACGGTATTTTTGAGATGGCGCTTCTTTGGTTTACCCTACGTTTAGGCCGAAGTCTGTTGCAATGCGGGCGAGTCCGCCTTGGTAGCCAGAGCCGACAGCAGAGAATTTCCATTCGCCGTTGTGGCGGTATAGTTCCCCAACAATAATGGCTGTTTCAATGGAGAAATCCTCCCCTAAATCATAACGGATGATTTCTTGGTTTGTCTCTTCGTTGACGATGCGGCAGAAGGCATTTGACACTTGTCCAAAATTCTGACCACGTGCTTCCGCATCATGAATGGTAATAACAAACGAGATTCTCTCCACTTCAGAAGGAACGGCCGTTAAATTTATTTTTACTTGCTCATCATCGCCATCCCCCTCACCTGTACGGTTATCACCAGTATGTACCACGGATCCATTTCCGCCCTCAAGCTGATTATAGAAAACAAAATCCTTTTCGGACGCACACTTACCATTCGCATTTAATAAAAATATACTTGCATCTAAATCGAAATCGTTCCCACCATCATAACGATTAGTATCCCAACCAAGACCAACAACCACCTTGGATAAACCAGGATTTGTTTTGGTTAGATCCACTTTTTGACCTTTTGATAATGAAATTGCCATAATACTAACTCCCTTTCGTATCTTAATTTTTCGTATCTTCCTATTTAAAAATAGAAAGCTATTATCATCCTACACCCTAAACTAAGATTTTTCACGTAAGATGATATTTTGAATCCCAAAAATTCCAATACCTTCCTTAAGTGTACAAAACCTAGCCTTGTTTTACCACTATTATCTATAATAAAAAACAACTTTCTCCCTATTACATCAGGTGTTCAATCATAAAAAAATGGGTAAATTAAGAAAGACAATCCTCAAAATCGCAGGTTGTGCTATAATGAACTATCAGTCAAACGGGTTCGCCGTTATTTTAAGCAGGGAGAGATTCTTTTTATGATAAAAATTGATATACCAAATCCAGATGTTGTGATTATGAAAAAGAGACAAGTAGGAGAAAAAGTAGAATCAGTACTAAGCAGTGTCTATGGTTTTACCGATTACAATAAAATTCCCCGTGATAAAGGTGGGATCATTCTTTTTTTTAACGCCAATGACGAATTGCTTTTTGTCGGCAAAGCTCGAAAATTAAGACCTCGAGTAAAACGCCATTTTGAAGATACTGTATCACCCATCAAAGCGCATCGCGATGAAGTGTATAAAATTGCAGTTTTTGTGGTTGATGACCCGATGGAGAGAGAGATCTATGAAACCTATATTATTAATACTCTTCAGGCAAAATACAATATTGACAAGGTCTTCTATAAATAATCATATGTAAAGAAATGAGCGGGTTATTAGCGTCATACGAAAACCGGCTCTTTTTTTTACATTAACTGATGTCTCCATACTTCAAAACCATTTCTTTTTCAATATGACTTGCTCGTATTCCAAATTGCGGCTTCAGCCGTCCTACTTTTTCACCCAATAGTATTTTGATTGCCAGGTATGGAAGGTTAATGCCGGAAAGGCAGCTGACATGCATCCCCCCACTCATACGAGGGTTGATTTCAAGCAGCTTCGGCACTCCCTCATTGTATTTTACTTGGATATTGAACACATACGGCAACTTATATTCCTGATGGAACATGGTAGCTAGCTGAATGAGTTCAAGGCTATCCACAAGCTCCCGTACTCGTCCATCCCCTTTCATCCGAGGAATCGCCGCATATAATTCTTCTTCCGAAGAAACGCAATCAATACTATATTCCCTGCCCTCTAAAAATTCTAACACCATTAAATCGGGAAAGGCTTCCTGCTGGCTTAAGATGTCACAGGCATAGTTGTAAGGAATTCGATAGCCGATTCCCTGATGGAATAGCTGAGGAATAGACTCAATTTTGTCCTTGATCACACGAAAACCATTCGCCCCTTCCCCAATGACCGGCTTGAAGCAAACTTCGTGACCTTTTTCCTTGAGCTGCAAATAGGCCTTTTGAAATTCAGCTATATTATTGACCACATAATAGTCGGGAATGGAAAAGATGGGCGCCCCATTTGCAAGCAATTGATAAGCGGACGCTTTATTATCCAGCGTTTCCATTAAGGCTGCATTAGGGCAAACGAGAACTTTCACACCCAATGCTGCGAAATCAGCCAGCCGTTTTGATATAAGAACATTCTCTTTCCGAGGAATGAAAATCTCTATCCGGTGCCTCTGACAAAATTCAAGACAAAAGTCGATATATTCATCCCCGGAAATGTCCGGCTCGACAAAGGCAAAATCACAATTTTGTAAATATAGTGCATCTTTATTTGGATGTGTTCCATATATGATAAATTTCCGTTGATCTTCATTGGCTCGAATCATATCAATATAATGCGAAACCGTTGTAAACCACCGATTAAACCAAATCTTCATTTGAATCCTCTTTCTTGTTGTAGTTAAGACCTTTTCCATTATGCGCTAACTGGATGTATTTTATAATCAAAAAATCATAATGTATATTAGATGATTTGATAGTAACTGATTCGCCAACCTGTTTAAAAAATAAAACGCCCTGCTAAAGCAGAAACGTTAATGAGTGAATGAATCACATGGTACTCCCCATTCTTTATTCCTTCAGTGTTGAAAACATGTTTTAATCTAAACCAAGCTCTTCAGATTATTCAATCTGTAAGCAAACTCCTTGATGGCGTTCAGATCTAATTTTGATTGGTTAGTTGTGATTCCGTCGACTTTTTTTACTACTTGTCTTTCAAAAAAGTTCATTTTAGACACCAGAAATTCCCCGCCAAACAATCCCATTGCAACGGAATTCTTGCGCAAATCTTGTGGAAAGGCATTATTAAATTGCTCCATGGCTATTTCGCCGTCTCGCATACAAACTAGAAAAAGCCCTAATTCCTTCTCCAATAGTTCTTCATGGTGAGTTTGGAGAAACTTTTTAATCTTCCTTTGAATCCGTCCTGCGTGAATGGAGCCTCCAATTATGACCGTATCAAAATCCTTAAGGTCAAAAGTAGTTTTCTCCCTTTTTAAATCTACCGATAATACTTCCCCTACGAGGTTCTCACTTAATAATCCAACCGCTTTTTCTGTAGTCCCATGGGATGAGCAATAAACAATTAAACTTTTCATGTCTTATTCCCCTTCCTTCCTAATACAAAAAAACAAGCCGCGATTACATCCTTGATAGGCCGGAAATCAACTGTACTCAATTCTATTATAAATCCAATTCCACCAAACGGGCGTATAAATATTGGCAATATTATTACAACTACACATGGTGCCTGACACCATTTACACTATCCACGACGTACTAATGGTGTCAGGCACCATTTACACCATCCAAGAAGGATTAATGGTGTCACTCACCATTTCTCAATTGAAGGTTTTCCTTATAAATACACCGATTTCCTTTATTGCTTTTCTTGCTTCTGGTAGTGCGTCACCGCTTATTTGCCAAACGTGCCACATTCCTTTCCATACTTTCAGCGTGAATGGAACACCGGCATTCCGTGCCTGGGCTGCCAGTTTTTCTGCATCGCTTTGCAAAATTTCATGATTGCCGGCCTGGATAAACAATGGTGGCAATCCACTTAAGTCGGCGAATATTGGAGATATGAGCGGGTGATCTGGTTTTTCATCCCCTGCATACATTCGCACTGCAGCTCTAACTGCCTCAATACTTAAATACGGATCTATCCATTTATTCTTCCGATAACTTTCCCCGCTACTTGTTAAATCCACCCACGGCGAGAGGCAAACTATTGCCGCAGGCAGCGGCTCGTTCTGATCCCGTAACACAAGAGCGGCCGCAATACATAAGCCTCCCCCTGCAGAATCCCCTGCAAAAACAATGTTAGATGGACTGAAACCTTGATGAAGAAGCCAGCGATAAACATTGACAGCATCTTCAATGGCGGCAGGAAATGGATGTTCCGGGGCAAGACGATATTCTGGAAACAACACCTTCACACCAGATGCTTTCCCAATTCTAGCTGCCAACGGTCGGTGAGTATTCGCTGAGCATAGCGCATATCCCCCGCCGTGTAAATAAAGAATCACCTTATGCTTCAACGTAATGCCGGTAGAAATCCACTCTGCGTACAACCCTTCAATATCAATCGGCACAACTTTACAGTTATTAGGGAGCTTTACCAATCTTCTTGCGGCTGCATCGAGCATCTGCCGCTTTTCATCCAACCCTTTTCCTCTGACCCCCTTTCTGACAGCTCTTTTTACCGATACCTTAATCGCTCTTTCAAAAAAATAACTTCGGAAACTTGGCACGAATTCTACCTCCTTAAACCCAATAATTGTTAATTTCATTATAATAGAAAAACCTTAGACTTGAATCCATATTTCGGCATTTTTAGTTAAACTCTCAAAAATTTTGTAAATATTCTGTAACAATTCTTCCATTTCTTGTTTCATATAGTACAATTATCTTAATCAGCACTTTTTACCCGGAGGATGATCATGAAGCGACTTACAGACCATTTAATTATTATTTCCTTTGATTGTCTTTCTGCTTTAGACTTTCCGATTCTAAAAGACTTACCACACTTTCAGACCATCTTAAAAAACGGTACATACGTAGAAAATGTCAAAACCATCTACCCATCGGTAACCTACCCTTGTCATGCGACGATTGTGACTGGAAATTATCCGAACCGGCATAGAGTAATCAATAATACGTTACTTCAGCCAGGGGCAGTATCCCCAGATTGGAATTGGTACCGTGATTGTATCCAAGGAACGACATTATATGATGAAGCAAAGAAGGCAAATCTGACTACCGCGGCATTATTATGGCCAGTGACCGGGAAGGCGAATATTGATTACAATATGCCAGAAATTTTCGCAAATCGCCCATGGCAAAATCAAATTCTTGTATCGCTTATGAGCGGCACTCCCCGCTTTCAATGGGATCTCAATAACCGGTATGGCCATATCCGTAAAGGTCTTAACCAGCCGGAATTAGATGACTTCGTCTTAGAGTCCACGGTCGATACGATCAAAACAAAAAAGCCGAACTTATTAATGGTACACTTTACCGATTTAGATACACAGCGGCACGAACACGGATTTTCTTCCGAAGAAGCAATGGCAGCGATTCACCGTCATAACCGGCGGCTCGGCAGGATTCTAGAAGCACTTCAGGAAAGCGGAATCTATGAAAACTCCACAGTAGTGGCTTTAGGTGACCATAGTGCACTAGATGAAAATAAAGCAGTCAGTCCTAATGTTCTGTTCCATAAAAAAAATCTCATCACCTCAAACGCAAAGGGGAAAATAATTAATTGGCGGGCCTATTGTAAAAGCTGTGACGGCTCTGCATATATTTACATTAAAGACAAAAAGGATACCGCCGTTTTAAATGAGGTTAATAATTTATTAGGATCATTGCTCAATGATCCTGAGTCCGGGATTGAGCAGGTGCTTACTGGTGAACAGGCAGCAGAAAAAGGGGCAGATGCTGAGTGTGCCTTTATGATTGAAGCGAGTCGCGGCTATTATTTTTTAGAAGATTTTGAGGGTGAGTATATTAAAATCATCACCAGAGAGAATGCCGCCACAGATAAAAAGTATACCTTTGCCTGTCATGGCTATTCACCGGAAAAGGAACTGTACGGAACCATATTAATGGCAGCCGGAAAAGGGATTAAGCCTATTAGCCTGCCATCGATCCGTCTCATTGATGAAGGCCCAACATTTGCAAGACTTCTTGGTGTCAGCTTAGGAAGAACAGATGGAAGGGTTATTGAAGAAATGTTGACTTTATAAACTAATTAAGGGGGAACATGAATGAGTCGGATGTCAAAACAAGAAAAAGGCTGGGTACTATATGATTGGGCAAACTCTGCCTATTCCATTATGATCACCACGGCTGTTTTTCCATTATATTTTAAAGCCGCAGCAGAAAAAGCTGGCCTTGCCGCTTCTACTTCCACTGCCTATTGGGGTTATGCCAATTCGTTTGCAACACTGCTAATTTCGCTTTGCGCCCCTATTTTAGGAAGCATCGCGGATTTTAAAGGCTTCAAAAAACGTTTTTTTACCTTTTTCTTTGCTCTCGGAATTATTTTTACTTTATTGCTCGCGGTGGTGCCAAGTAATCAATGGCTGATCCTCTTAATCTGTTATATGGTTACCGTCATCGGTTTTGGCGGAACGAATATTTTCTACGACGCCTTCCTTGTCGATGTGACGTCGGAAGAAAAGATGAATCAGATTTCGTCAAAGGGCTATGCGATGGGCTACATTGGAAGTACAATCCCGTTTATCCTTGGTATTGCCCTGATTATTTTATCGCAGCAAAGCATTATTCCATTATCAGTAAATGTCGCAAGCCAGGCTGCATTTGCGATAACAGCCTTATGGTGGGGCTTGTTTACGATTCCAATGCTTAAAAATGTCAAGCAGGTTTATTATAAAGAACGAGTGACAAACCCTGTCGTCAATGGGTTTAAGCAGCTTTTTAATACATTTAAAAAGATTCGGCTTTACCGCCCATTGTTTCTATTTTTACTTGCCTATTTCTTTTACATTGATGGGGTAAACACCATCATCACGATGTCAACGGCATATGGATCTGATTTAGGAATCACGTCTACAAATCTATTGATTATTTTATTTGCTACACAAGTCGTGGCTGCACCCTTTGCTTTTATTTATGGAAAGCTTGCCGATAGATTTAGAGGCAAAACGATGCTTCTAGTTGGAATTTTTGTTTATATTGTCATTTGTACCTACGCCTATTTTTTAAAAACTACGTTAGACTTCTGGATCCTCGCCATGCTTGTGGCGTCCTCCCAAGGCGGGATCCAGGCATTAAGCCGTTCCTATTTTGCAAAACTTGTTCCAAAAGAGAGTGCCAATGAGTTCTTTGGATTCTACAGTATTTTTTATAAATTTGCTGCCATCTTAGGACCGTTTTTAGTCGGCTTTACCGCTCAGTTAACCGGCAACACTAATAGCGGCGTATTTAGCCTAATTGTATTGTTTATTATCGGCGGCTTGATCCTGCTCCGTGTTCCGGAGGCAAATTATATTTCAAAAACAAATTCTTTAACACAATAAAAATGCGAGAGCTCACCACCCAGCGAGCTCTCGCATTTTTATTCTACATCATATCCTTGATCATCAATTGTTTCTTTAATCGTACTAAGGGTAACAACTTTTGCATCGAATTCGACATCCACTAGGCCTTTATCAAGATTGACAGAAACCTTTTTAACACCTTGCAGATCGCCAACACTGCCTTCCACCGCTTTTACACAATGACCGCAAGACATTCCACTAACATTTAACGTAACATGTTCCATTTATCATTCCTCCATTATTTTTTCATTAATTTTTGAATGGTGACAAGAACCTCATCCAATACTTCATAATCGCCTTCTTGGATTCTCTCGACTACGCAGCTTTTCATATGGCCTTCTAGTAAAATTTTGGCCACACTATTTAATGCCGATTGAGTGGCGGAAATTTGGTTTATGACATCATCACAATACGTATCTTTTTCAATCAAGCCTTTAATTCCGCGTATTTGACCTTCAATCCGGTTAAGTCTTGTTACCAAATTATTTTTCACTTTATCCGAATGGTGGCTCTTTCGTTGGCTACCCTCATGTGTACAGCAGGAATCTTCAATATATTCATCATCATTCCTGTGGTCCAAAGGCATTCAACCTCCTTTTTGCCCCTATTATATCATACCCCCGTATC
>Ga0213823_1000081_pt1 | contig 95819 bp, 95 predicted proteins | sample MC6MC0907MG_FD_179887 | JGI IMG/M metagenome (GOLD analysis project Ga0213823, IMG submission 179887) | Enriched soil aggregate microbial communities from Iowa State University, Ames, United States - MC6-MC0907-MG | ecosystem: Environmental > Terrestrial > Soil > Unclassified | place: USA: Iowa... | reverse complement strand
TTTATAGGAGAAGTATGGCACACTGAAAGTGAATATATTACATATTTATGGAGGGGTTTTTTGCATGAGCACACCTAAAGACTTACGATACTCTGAAGAACATGAATGGGTAAAAGTAGAAGATGGAAAAGTACGTATTGGTATTACTCACTTCGCACAATCTGAATTAGGAGATATCGTATTCGTTGAGCTTCCACAAGTTGGCGACGAAATCAAAACAGATGATCCATTCGGTAGCGTAGAATCAGTAAAAACTGTTTCTGAATTATATGCACCAATCTCAGGTACTGTAGTTGAAGTAAATGCAGATTTAGAAGATAGCCCAGAATTCGTTAATGAATCACCATATGAAAAAGCATGGATGATCGTTGTTGAGCCTGCTGACGCATCAGAAGTTGAGAAACTAATGACAGCAGAGCAATACGAAGAAATGATCGCTGAATAAGACAAGCCATAATCGAAAAACGTCGGAAACTACCGGCGTTTTTTGTTATATAATGACTTATAAGTGGGGATCTCTAAATGGAGGTGGCGTAATGTTCGAGGGAAAATGCTTGATAGTAGAAGGGCGCTCAGATAAGCTACAAATTGAGCCTATTTTGAATGAGAATGTTACAATACTATGTACGAATGGTACAATTGGTGTGCATCAATTAGAAGAACTACTGGATCCCTATGAGGGCTGTGAGCTATTTACTTTTTTTGATGCAGATACTTCTGGTGATAAGCTACGTGCATTAATGGACAGACATTATCCAGAGGCTGAGCATCTGCGCACAATGCCAACATACAAGGAAGTAGAAACGACACCAAGAAAAGTGCTAGCAATGATTTTACTGCGTGCACATTTTTCAATCCATAATGAATATATTTTGTAAGGTTGCGTGAGTAAATGGAAGAATGGTCAATAGAGCAGTGGGAAGCGGCTAAACAGTCGGGAGAGAAAACTGCATTTTATTTATATACACCGATGTGTGGAACGTGTGCAGTGGCATCTAAAATGATGTCCATTATTGAGCAATTACTGCCACAGCTACAAATGGGTAAAGCAAATATCAACTTTTTGGAACACATAGCTTATGAGCATCAAATTGAAAGTGTTCCCTGTCTACTCATCAGTGATGGCGGAAAAGTGACAGAAAAGATTTATGCTTTTCAATCCGTACCATTTTTATATGAATTGTTAAAAAAATCAATTGACTGAACTTTACTAGCGTGGTAAAGTATCAAATATATTATTAAAACATTAAATATATCGAACTCTTATGAAGAGTGGCGGAGGGAAGTGCCCTATGAAGCCCGGCAACCATCACAATGTGAAAAGGTGCCAAATCACCCAAAGATTTTTCTTTGAAAGATGAGAGAACGGTTTAACGTATCATACGTGACCCCTTCTACTTGTCTGTGAGTGAAGGGGTTTTCTATATGAGAAAAGGAGTATTCGCTATGATCCAGCTTCAAAATATTACAAAGAAATACAAAACAGCAAATGGCGAATTAACAGCAGTCAAAGACGTCAACCTTACTATTAATAAAGGTGAAATTTTTGGCATTATCGGCTATAGTGGTGCTGGTAAAAGTACCATGATTCGTTTATTAAACGGTTTAGAGAAACCGACAGCAGGAACAGTAACGGTGAACAATCAAGAATTTTCATCGATAAAAGGGCAAAAACTTAGAGCAGCTAGACAAAAGGTAAGTATGATTTTCCAGCATTTTAATTTACTTTGGTCAAGAACAGTTGCCGAAAATATTGCATTCCCTTTAGAAATCGCAGGCTTCCCAAAGGCTCAACGTGAAGCGCGTGTGAAGGAATTAATTGCCCTTGTAGGCTTAGAAGGGCGCGATAAGGCATATCCATCTCAGCTTTCTGGGGGACAAAAGCAGCGTGTAGGAATTGCACGTGCATTAGCGAATAATCCAGAGGTTTTACTATGTGATGAGGCGACATCCGCACTCGACCCTGAAACAACGGATGCCATTCTTGATTTACTCGTAGATATAAATGAACGCTTAGGCTTAACAATCGTCCTGATTACCCACGAAATGCATGTCATCCGCAAAATTTGTCATCGTGTAGCGGTGATGGAGGCAGGCGAAATTGTGGAACGTGGTGAGGTATTACAAGTCTTCCAAGCCCCACAGGCGGCTATCACTAAGAAATTTGTATCTCAAATTACAGACACTAAGGAAACACAGGATACGGTAGCACAAATTAAAACAAACTATCCAACTGGACAACTTGTCAAATTGATTTTTGTTGGTGAAAAAACAGAACAGCCTGTCATCTCACATCTTGTGAAACAATTTGATGTAGAAGTAAGTATTGTTCACGGAAATATTTCGCAAACAAAAAATGGTGCATATGGTACATTGATTGTGCAAATTGATGGCTCTCAGACAAACGTCACTGAAGCCCTTCGTTATTTAAATACAGTGGAAGTACAGACGGAGGTGATTGAAAATGCTAACTAATCTCTTTCCGAATGTAGACTGGGAAAATATGTGGCAAGCTACGTATGAAACTTTATACATGACAGCTATATCAACGGTTGTGACATTTATTCTTGGGTTAGTCATTGGTATTGTTCTATTTCTAACTAGCCCCAATCAGTTATGGGCAAATAAAATCGTTAACTTTTTAACAGGATCACTCGTTAATATTTTCCGTTCCATTCCATTTATCGTATTAATTATTTTATTAATTCCATTTACGAAGTTTTTACTAGGTACAATTCGCGGTGCCAATGCAGCGTTACCTGCTTTAATTATCGGTGCAGCACCGTTTTATGCTCGTATGGTATTAATTGCGTTACGTGAAATTGATAAAGGTGTGATTGAAGCAGCCCGTTCAATGGGAGCAAAAACTTCTACGATTATTTGGAAAGTATTGGTTCCGGAATCATTACCAGCTTTGATTTCTGGTATCACTGTAACGGCTGTTGCTCTTGTAGGATATACAGCGATGGCAGGAATTATTGGTGCAGGTGGTCTTGGTAACTTAGCTTTCTTAGACGGCTTCCAGCGAAATCGCCAAGATGTGACATTAATGGCAACTATTTTGATCTTAGTAGTCGTATTTATTATTCAATGGATTGGTGATTTAATTACCGAGAAAATTGATAAACGCTAGCAAGAAAAAGGGGTTATTCCGGTTTTTACCGCTAACATATTTTAAACAAATAAAAGGGAGTGTCATAAATGAAAAAGTTATTAGCAGGATTATTTTTATCAATACTTGTACTAGCATTAGCAGCTTGCGGTACAGATAAAAAAGAAGATGAAAAATCAGCATCTGGCGATCAAACAGATAACAAAGAAAACGTAACATTAAAAGTAGGTGCTTCTAATACACCGCACGCAGTTATTTTAGAAAAAGCAAAACCGATCTTAGCTAAAGAAGGCATAGACCTTGAAATTGAAACGTATACAGATTATGTTCTACCAAACCAAGATTTAGAGTCAAAAGATATTGATGCAAACTATTTCCAGCACATTCCTTACTTAGAGCTACAAATTAAAGACAATGGCTATGATTTCGTTAATGCAGGTGGCGTTCATATTGAACCAATCGGTATTTACTCTAAAAAATATAAAACGTTAGAAGACCTGCCTGAAGGCGCAACAATTTTACTTTCTAATTCAGTATCTGACCATGGTCGTATGCTGTCATTGCTAGAGGCTAAAGGCTTAATCAAATTAAAAGAAGGCATTGATAAAACAGCAGCAGAATTAAAGGATATTGAAGAAAATCCTAAAAACTTTAAATTCGATGCAAATACTGCCCCAGAAATGCTTGTACAAATGTACGAAAATGATGAAGGCGATGCAGTACTTATCAATTCTAACTTTGCCATCGATAACGGTTTAAACCCAATTGAAGATGCTATTTCTCTTGAAGATAAGGAATCTCCATATGTTAACATCATCGCTGTACGTGCAGGTGATGAAACAAAACCTGAAATTAAAAAATTATTAGAAGTATTAACATCTAAAGAAATCCAAGACTTCATTTTAGAAGAGTGGAAAGGTGCAGTAGTACCGGTAAAATAAGAATTAAAAATTTTATAAAAGGGTACATAAGTTTAACGACTCATGTACTCTTTTTTATTTGTAGTTAAATTGATGAGAAACTATGTATTTTTTATGACGTCTATTTATGTTTAGATATTGTTTAGTCATATTTATTACTATAGTAATGTTGTTAATCTACGAAATAAATGATAGAAAGTAATAATAAGAAAAAACTAGATGGAGTGATTCTAATGAATGATATAAAATTCACCCATGACATCATGCAAGAACATGAAGTAGAGCGCTACTTTAAAATATGGCGAGAAAGTGTTATTAGATCACGCCTTACTATAACAGCAGTCTTTTTAAAAACAGCTAATGCTACACAACTGAATGAAAATGTGAATGATCAAGTTACCTCGTTTTTACAATCAAAAATACGCAAGACAGACTTGCTTTTTCAATTATCCGACGGAGATCATTGGGGCATCTTCTTTTTACAAAGTAGTGAAGTAGAAGCTAGGGCGTTTTTAAAACGAATATTTGCCATCTTAAAAGCAGAACGGAAGTTCCAACAGATTGCATTAAAGGCCTCTATAACAGAAATAAGAAATAATAACGTTATTTTTGAAGAGCTGTTAAATAAAAATAAACAGATGTTATCAGGGGATGAGCAATTAACATGGAGTATAGCAGAGGTAAAGGATTACTGTGAGCAACCAACTGAATTAGTGAAAGTTAGTATTATTGAGCAAAACGCCATTTTTAGACAAGTATTAGAGTCAACGCTTAAGCAAATAAATATCCCTTATTTTTCTTTAGATGTAAAGGTTTATGAGGATGGCTATAGCTTTTTGCAATCGGATGATTATAAATCAGGGCATATGCATCTAATTCTTATGAATGATATTTTACCTCTGAAAAATGGCTTAGAAATATTGCATATCTTACGACATATGCCAAATGAAAAGAAATTTATTATTTATATGATGTCAGAACGCAATTCTGAAGGAGCAGCGCTTAATGCTTATGAGGGCGGTGTTGATGAATATATTGTCAAACCATTTAATTTACGTTTGCTAGAAGCCAAAATTAAAAGAACGTTTGCGAGGTTTTGGCAATGATCAAGCTGACTGTTTCGACGCTTTTGGCAATAATTTTCTTCTTATTAGTTGTGCTCTTTATCTTTTTAATGTATTTACTTGTTCAGCGCCAGCGTGAAAGCTATTTTGAAAAAGTTCGTGACCGTTATTTACAAAATTATTCTCAACTTTGGTATGATTACTTATTCAATAACGCATTATTTAGTATCGTATTGGTTCCTCGAGGCAGGGCCCAAGTAGAAGCTATTGAAAAAATTTTTTCATCCTATTTAAAGAATATAAGGAATGAACAGGTGGAACTAAAAATAAAACAATTCTCCAATCAATATTTAAAAGCATTCTACGAAAAAGATTTATCCAGTAGACGATGGAGTATTCGAATGAATGCCCTTTATCGAATTGCAGACTTACAAATAGATGAATTGCTAACGAAGTGCCAAGAATTCGAAAAAAATAACATTACAGATGAAGAACATTTCCAGTTATTAAAAATATACTCCCTTTTCCAACCAGATTTATTTATGGAGAAAATAAAAAATTCCAATGTAAATTACGCTGAAAGTGAATATAGAAGACTATTTGTATTATTAGATGATAATGTATTCATTCAATTTCTCCATGATTTTAATAGCTTGCCAGCTAATATGCAATTTGCTGTTATTGATACTGCTGCTGTAAAAAGAAAGATGGAGTATTTGGATGAATTAAAAAAATTATTACACCATGATACACCGGAAATTAACATCAGAGCATTAAAAGGGCTTTATGAAATTGGTATTATTGATGAGATGGATCCCTTTATCCCTTTTGTGACCTCTGAAATGTGGGAAGCCAGGTTAATGGTTGCCAAAATTTTCAAGCATGTACCGCTTACTTACACTTATAGTTATTTAGAGCAGCTTCTTCAAGATGAGAATTGGTGGGTACGTTCCCAAGCGGCAAAAACGATTGTAGAAGATCGACATGGTATTGCCAAATTACAGCAATTCATTGAATCCTCAAATGATCAATATGCAATTGAAATGGCCCAAGAAATTGCAGCGAGAAAAGAGGGGAAGTAAATGAAAATAATTGATTATTGCATGATGTTTTTTGGGGGCATTATTTTATTTTATATGCTGTTCGTTATCGTGTCATATTGTACAATGTTCATCATTGCTATGCTGGATTTAAGAAAACGCTATCGTCTCGATCTATCAGAGTATGATGATGCACATATCGATGCCTTTTATTCAAAACCGGTATCGTTACTTGTTCCTGCTTACAATGAAGAAGTAGGAGTTGTAGATACAGTATATTCATTATTGAATTTACGTTATCCTCAAACTGAAATTATCATTATTAACGATGGATCTACAGATCAAACCCTTCAAACGGTCATCGAACATTTTCAAATGAAGCCAATCAATAAAATTGTTCGAACTAACATCCCTACAAAAGACATTAAACAAATATATGAATCAGAAATCTATAAAAATTGTATTTTAGTTGATAAAGAAAATGGTGGTAAGGCTGATGCACTAAATGTGGGTATTAATGTATCTCAATATCCATATTTTTGCTCCATTGATGGGGACTCCATTTTAGATGAAAAATCCTTGCTGCGGGTGATGAAGCCTATCATTTTATCTGATGGTGAGGTCATTGCAGCAGGAGGTAATATTCGTATTGCAAATGGTGCAAAGATGCAGTTTGGCTCTATTTATGAGACTCAATTACCTAGTAATTACCTAGTAATCATGCAAGTAATCGAATATTTGCGGGCATTTTTAATGGGGCGAATAGCGTTAAGTAAATTCAATTTAGTCCTTATTATTTCAGGAGCATTTAGTGTTTTCTCTAAAAAATGGGCTGTTGAAGCAGGTGGATATTCAACCAATATTATTGGGGAAGATATGGAACTGGTGGTGAATATCCATCGACTTATAAAAGAAAAAAAAGAAAATAAGCGTATTGAATTTGTACCTGACCCAGTTTGCTGGACGGAAGCACCTCAAACATTAGGAGTACTACGCAATCAACGAAGAAGGTGGCATCAAGGGTTATTTGAAAGTCTATGGAAGCATAAAAAAATGACCTTGAATCCTAGATATGGAATGATTGGATTTCTTTCGTTCCCGTATTTTTGGCTAGTGGAATGTCTAGGGCCTCTTGTCGAGTTAGGCGGATATATTTATATTGTCATAGCCTTTTTCTTAGGGAAAATTTATTATGAGGTTGCGCTCATGCTGCTACTACTATTCGTTATTTATGGTGTTATTTTTTCAATAGCGGCAATATTGTTTGAATCGTGGAGTATGAATACGTATCCGAAAAAAAGAGAGTTGTTACGCATGATTCTTTTAGCGTTTACAGAAATTTTTTGGTATCGCCCACTAACATTATTCTGGCGCTGTGAGGGATTACTTCGTTTTGTCTTAAGAAAAAGTGACTGGGGTAATATGAAACGTGTCGGCATTGCTGAAAAGGAGAAAAGTGTATGAAACGAATCTATATAGGGGTTATGGTCGTACTAGTCCTCATGATAATCCCTATTACATGGTGGTACTTAGAAGATGAAAAACAGCTTAATGTGGCCATTATAGATAAAACCGTTCCGAATGAGTCTTACCGAGAGCACTTAGGAGTGAATTGGTTTTTAAACCATTATAAATATAGATTAAATAATGAACCTTATGACGTAGAACGCGATTACTATGGTACGGTTCCAAATGATGAAACTAAAAGTGTTGTTGAAAAGAATTTGCCAAATGATTATAGTGACTATGATGTCATTTATTTGGCAGATACGTACGGAGTTTATAAAGATGATTTACAACAAACAAAACGTTTAGGTGAACGTTCTGAAAAAATTGTTGGAGGACTTGAACAAAAAGAATGGCAGTCAATCGTCGAACGCTTAGCCAGCAAAAAAAAGAGCATGTTAATTGCTGAGTATAACACGTTTGCTTCACCAACATCAGGGGAAGTTCGTAAAGAATTACAGGATTATTTAGGAATTACATGGTCTGGCTGGATCGGACGTTATTTCGATGAGCTTGATTATCATAAAAATTTAGAAATACCACAATGGGTGATCGATGAACATGGCGATAATTGGTCATATAAAGGTGGAGGCTTTTTACTATTTAACGAAATAACTGAGGAGCTTCTTGTTCTAGAAATGGACAAGCATGTTAAATCTGAAGGCATTCAAGTGCAGTTTACTGAAAATGGGAAAAAATTCTTTCATTCATCTGCAAGGGCGCAATACGATTATTGGTTTGATATTATTACACCTAAATATGCTGAAGATGCTCTTGCAAATTATAAATGGGATTTAACAAAAAAAGGAACAGAGCTGTTAAAGGCTAATGGCATTCCTGAACAATTTGCAGCAATTGTAGGCCAAGATAAAAGTTACACATCTAGTTATTATTTTGCGGGAGATTTTAATGATATCGCACGGGTACCGAATATTTATAAAATAAAAGGGTTACCTACAATCTATAAATATGCTGAGAAGTATGCGGACAGTTCGTTTTATTGGTCCATTTACATCCCAGTAATGCATAAAATATTTGATTCATTTGAACACAAAGAGGTTCAGGACACTGTAAATCATGAGAAATTAAACTATAATGCACGAATTCAGGGACAATCTTTTGAGGTGCTAAGAGATGGCAAATGGGAACCAACCGTATTTAAGGGTGTCAATATCGGAATGGGGAAACCTGGCGCTTTTCCTGGAGAAGCAGCAATTACTGAAGAGGAATATTATCGATGGTTTAAACAAATAGCAGACATGAATGCTAATACGATACGAGTCTATACATTACATCCACCAGGCTTTTATAGAGCACTTGCTAAATATAATGAAGAACATCCAAAAAAACCATTATATGTTTTACATGGAGTTTGGATTAATGAAGAGGGCTTAGCAGGTTCATTGGATGCCTATGACAAAGATACATTAGAAGATTTCCAATTAGAAATGAAACAAATGGTAGATGTCATTCATGGAAATATCTATGTGGAGCCTCGCCCAGGACATGCATCTGGCTTGTATGATGTAGACGTATCAAAATATGTTATAGGATGGGTACTAGGAATTGAATGGTATCCACACATGGTTGTGGGAACGAATGAAAAACATGCAAATATTGGTCAATACAACGGTACTTTTTTTGAAACCAAGGGTGCCTCTCCGTTTGAGCATTGGCTAGCAGAACAAATGGATGTGGTGTCAGTTTATGAAAAGGAAAAATATAACTGGCTACGTCCAATGAGTTTCACGAACTGGGTCACAACTGACATTCTTGAACATCCGTCAGAGCCATCTGAGGATGAAGATTTAGTAGGGGTCAATCCAAATGTTATTCATACAAAAGGAGAGATGACTGCACCGGGACAATTTGCTTCCTATCATGTGTATCCTTACTACCCTGACTTCTTTAATTTCGATAAAGATTATTTAAATTATGTCGATTTCCGAGGGAACAAAAATAGCTATGCAGGTTATTTAAAAGAGCTCCATGAAGCTCATACTATGCCTGTTCTTATTGCGGAATTTGGTATTCCAGCATCACGTGGTAAAACACATGATAATGTATATGGTTGGAATCAGGGGCAAATGTCAGAGCAAGCACAGGGAGAAACACTTCAACATTTATTTGAGGATATTATGCATGAAGGGCTCATGGGAGGACTTGTTTTTACATGGCAAGATGAGTGGTTTAAACGAACGTGGAATACGATGGATTATGATGATCCGAATCGTCGACCATTTTGGTCCAATGCTCAAACAAATGAGCAACAGTTTGGATTATTAAGCTTTGATAGACTTAAGGTAAAAGTAGATGGAGAGACAACGGAATGGACGGGTAAACAGCTATATGATACTGCACCAAACAATCCAACAGATTTTGCAGTAGACTATGATGAGCGCTATTTGTACATTAAATTAAAAAGTGAGGAGTTAGCCAATACCTCCCCTCGCATTTTATTAGATGTTGTACCAGGTCAAGGAAATATGTCTGCTACATCTATAAAAAATATGACGTTTTCCAATGGTGTTGATTTTATAGTTGAGCTCAATAAAAATGGTCAATCTAGGGTTGTTATTGATGAATACTACGATTTCTATGATTATTTATATGGCCACCGTTTAAATTTAGTTGCTCCCCGAATGGCAAATGCCTTGAAAAATAGTGGAAAGTTCGCCCCTATTTACTATGTGTTAAATAAACAACTATTTTTACCTGAGCAAAATAGAACGACTGATTTTAGTATCTACGAAACAGGAAAATTACTTCAAGGAAATGCTAATCCAGAAGCAAAAGATTATGATTCTTTAGTTGATTATACTTGGACCGATGACAATGTTATCGAACTTCGCATCCCTTGGTTATTGATTCAAGCTAAAGATCCGAGTCAGCGTGAGTTTATAGGTAACCTGTATAAAGATGGCGATAAAGCGGCGGTTAAAGTAGACAATATTTATATTGGTGCTTTATTTGTAGATAAAGAGAACAACGTTGTTCAATCTATGCCAGCAGCTTCTAATGGTGTTTTACCACCACTGTCTGCTTATACATGGGAAACATGGCAAGTTCCAAAATATGAAGAGCGCTTAAAACAATCCTATTATATTTTACAAAAATTATTTAAAGCATATTAAAGGAGCTAAGGGTAGATTGTTCTGCCCTTAGCTCTTTTTTATTTACCAATCCCCTTAAGTGTCGGTGGACAACCGAGGCTTAAGGGGATTTTTAGAATTGTAGAAAGAAAAATTTTTCTAAACAAAAAAATTTACAGTTAATGGTTAATATAAAAAACATCGTAAATAGATGTGTTTTTATAATGAAAATTTGATTTATTTTTTAGGGAAATAGGTTTTTATTAACTTGAATGTAATTGTTTAGAAATTGTTTAGCTTCAATTAGTACTATATAAACGTTAATAAACTTATTTTGAGTGATATGTAATCCTACTGATCTATTTCGACTAAAGAGTCCTATGTAAGTTTGAATGTTGAAGGGGGTTTTTTTACAAAAGATGACGAGAATTGAACCATTGCTTTATGGAATGCGTTCCTCAATTAAATAAAGAAAAAACAATGAAAATACAGATTAAATAAAGGAGTAATTTTAATGACGAGCGAAACGAAATCACTAAGTACAGCTTTATTGAAAAAAATCCAAACAAAAAAAGCAACAATTGGAGTGATTGGACTTGGCTATGTAGGTTTACCGTTTGCTGTGGAAATAGCTCAAAATGGATTTAAGGTAGTTGGCTTTGATAAGAATCAAGGAAAAATCAGACAATTGCAAAATGGTGAAAGTTATATTGCTGATTTACCGAGAGAAAATATAGAGCAAATGATCGAAAGTAAACATTTTGAAGCAACTAAGGATTTTTCTATGCTTTCACAAGCAGACGTTGTGATTATTTGTGTACCTACACCTACTACTCCTGATGGAACACCTAATATTTCATATATCGAAGAAGCAACGCATGCCATCGGTCAAAATATTAAAGCCAATGTGCTAGTTATTCTTGAAAGTACGACTTACCCTGGGACAACAGAAGAAATGGTCCAGCCTATTTTACAAAAATATGGTTTTACTATTGGTCATGATTTGTTTTTAGCGTATTCACCAGAACGTGTTGATCCAGGAAATAGCAACTTTTCCGTGTCGAATACACCAAAAGTGATTGGGGGAATAACAGCCACATGCCTAGAATTATCAAAGATTTTTTATGAAACAGTTCTTCATACCCATGTGTGTACTGTGACAAGCCCTAGAGTGGCTGAAATGGAGAAATTACTGGAAAATACTTTTCGCCAAATTAACATAGCCCTTGTAAACGAGTTAAGTCAGATTTGCTATAAGATGAACATTGATATTTGGGAAGTTATTGATGCAGCTTCTACAAAGCCTTATGGTTTTATGCCATTTACACCAGGGCCAGGAGTGGGGGGGCATTGTATTCCAGTCGATCCTAAATATCTACTATGGGCTGGGCAACAACATGGTATCTCTGCAACGTTAATTGAAGCAGCTGATAAAATCAATGACTCAATGCCCAACTTTGTAGTAGAGAGATTAAGTAATTACTTACGTATTCAAAATAAAGAGCTGTATAGAGCCAATATTGTTGTCATTGGTGTCACTTATAAACCTAATATAAACGATTCACGGGAATCGCCAGCACTTCATGTTATTCAGCAACTACTAGATAAACAATGCCAATTAACAATCATTGATCCTTATATACAAACATTCACTATCGAACAATCCCATTTCGATACGGTTGCATTAACAGCACCAATAATCCAACAAGCAGATGCAGTATTAATTTTAACGAATCATTCAACTATTGATTATTCTTTAATTGATCAACAAGCTTCTTTAATTTTTGATACACGTAATACCCATTTTTTGTTCGAAAATAAAAATTATTACAAACTATAAGGGGGAATTCATAGGAAATGAAACTACTAAAACTATGTGGTCTGCTCATCATACTATTCTTAGTGGGCTGTCAGTCAGCGACCCAAGAAACGATTCATCCCATTGATTCTTCTATAGAGATTAAAAAATCTGATGGAAGTAAAAGTGATGTAATCAGTCATGCCAATATTGTAGTGCCGAAAGTATCGTTAACATTTAATGGTTTAGCAGATAACGACACAATGAAATTGCTATTAACGAAACTAGATGAATCGAATATGAAGGCTACCTTTTTTCTGGACGGAATGCGTGTTGCTCAGGAGCCTGAGCTTGTGAAAGATATCTTAAAAAGAGGACATGAGGTGCAAAACGGTACATTGACATTTCCAGATATATCGACTTTGGATTATGATCAAACGTATGAAGAAATCATGTTAACCAATCAAATTTTTGAAGAGCATTTAGGCTATACACCGAAATTTGTTCGTAGTCGTTCAGGCGATGTTACCGATAATATGCGCTTAGCAGCTAAGGCGCTTGATATGAAAGCTGTTATTGGATTATCTATTAACCCACTTGATAGAAAAATGCAAAGTGCTCAGGAACTGATTAATTATATCAGTAAATATATTGATAGGGGCTCTATTATTCATCTCAACACATACATTAATCCTGCCATTATTGATGCTATACCATTATTAGCTCAATTAGCTAAAGAACGCGAGTATACCATTACTACCTTAAGTGATCTATTAGATGAACGTTATTTAACAAAGTCAGTGGAAGAGATTGCTGGATATGATGATGTCAGTCCCAATTTAAATTATGAGCAGGTCAACCCGAATTTATATTATCGAAAAGAGACAACCAAAAAGGAAATAGCTATTACTTTTGATGATTGGGCACATGAAAAAAGAGTAAAAGAAGTGTTGGATGTATTACGTAAATATAATATCAAAAGTACCTTTTTCCTAATAGGAAGTGGAGTAGAGAAGAATCCACAATTAGCGAAGATGATTGTAGAGGAAGGACATGAGGTAGCAAGCCACTCCTATTACCATTTAGATGTTACAAAAATGACACCCGAAGAATTACAAGATGATTTAGTGAAGGCACATCAGGCATTAACCTATGCTTTACAAGAGCCCCCGCTTCTATATTTCCGACCAGCCCAAGGAATAATGGATGAGCGAACGGCCAAGATCATTACTGCTGCGGGAATTAAAACGATTGCTATGTACGATATCGCTTCTTTTGATTGGAATTTAGATTACTCAGCACAAGACATTTACGAACGGGTGATTTCTAGGGTTGGGCCTGGCAAGGTCATTGTCATGCATATCCTAGATGGAACAAATACGGTAGAAGCACTTCCGCTCATCATTGAAAAACTTCTAGAAGATGGTTATAGCTTTAGCAAAATGTCTACTTGGATTGAAGAAGATTCAAATAGGGATGTGAATGAACAATGAAAACAAAAAAAGAGATCTTAACGATACCACGCTCTGACCGTCGGATTCTTTCAAATATTCCCGATCCCGAAAATGTAAGGAGCCTTGTGAATCGTCGTGGAGCATCCTATCAGAAAGAGGAAATTGATCCGACAGATGTGAATGAAATCTATCGACTTCAACAATTAAGTTTACGCTACGAAACTCATTTTGAGGTTCATATTAAAAGGGCAAAACGCCAAGTGAACGCAGAAAAACTTTTTGCAGAGGATATTTCGGTAACGGGTATCCTCGTTTACTCTCATCAACCTCATGAATTTTTAATAAATGAAATTTTAACAATGAATTTCAACATACCGGGTGGTGCAATGCCTGAGGGCTATGAAGCTAAAGTGAAGTTAAAGGCTAAGGTTGTCCGTTATTTTACGAAAGAAGTGGATGGAGAACTACGTTATTATGCTGCCTGTGAATTTTTACAGCCTTTAAACGAATATATGACAAAAAAACGTTGGGGCATTTCTATTTTTATGGCTAGTTTATTTTTATTGGTCGTATCGTTTATTGTCATGTTAATGAGAGCAGAAAGCGTGATTTACTTTAGGTTTAATAAATTTTTATATCTTTATAGTATTATTGCAGCAACATTTCTATTAAGTAGATATTTATTTGGTATTTTCTATAAAAATGTACCGATCAATCCAAAGTTTGAACCAGGTGTCTCCATTATTATTCCAGTCTTTAATGAGGAAGAGTGGATTCATCGCACGATTTCTAGTTGTATCAATCAATATTACCCAGTAGATAAATTAGAAGTAATCGTTGTAGATGATTGTTCAACAGATCGTACAGAGGAAAAGGCATACGACATGATTAACCTTATTCATCAAGAGGGTGAACGATTTAAGACGAATGATCGATTAAAGTTTTATAAGCTTCCGCAAAACGGTGGGAAACGGGAAGCGTTAGTTGCGGGTGTTCATCAAGCGAAGCATGATTTAGTTGTTTTTGTGGATTCCGATAGTTTTTTAGAGCCACATGCAATCCGTAATTTAGTGCAACCTTTTCAAGATCCCAAAATGGGCGGTGTGGCTGGCCGAACAGAGGTTGAAAATAAATTTACTAATGCGCTAACTAAATTACAGACGGTTCGTTATTATATTGCCTTCCGTATCATGAAAGCAGCTGAAGCATGGTTTGATACGGTTACTTGCTTATCAGGACCACTAGCCTGTTACCGGAAAGAGCTAATTTTAAAAAATGAAACAGCATGGCTTAATCAAAAATTTCTTGGTCAGCCAGCAACTTTTGGTGATGACCGTAGTATGACAAACTATATTTTAAAAACACATCGAACAGGCTATCAGGACAATGCCATTTGTTCAACAATTGTTCCATCTGACACAAAAGTTTTTCTATCCCAGCAAATGAGATGGAAACGTTCTTGGCTTCGAGAATCTTTGCGTGCATTTTTATTTATGTGGAAAAAAGAACCGTTTATGTTCCTTTTCTTCATTATTGGTTTAATTGTGCCTATTGCAGCACCAATTGTCGTTGTTTATAACTTAATTTATGTACCAGTCATGTATGGTATTTTTCCTACAACGTTTTTAATAGGTTTACTATTAATGGCCATGCTTATGAGTTTGGCTCATCTATTCTTTAGAAAAAGTAAACTATGGGGATTTGGTTTTATCTTTGTCCTCTATTATGAATTTATTTTGCTATGGCAGATGCCAGTTGCTTGGGTGACTTTTTGGAAATCTACATGGGGGACAAGGGAAACACCTCAGGATGTTCTAGCGAAGGAAAAGAAAATGGAAAAGCAAAAATTACGAAAATCCCGATTTTCGATGGTGAAAATTAGAAAAAAGGGTGAGAAGGAATGAACGGAAAAAGTGTAGAGCTTCAGCCAGCTAAAAAAAATCGTCGGAAAATCATCCGTTCGATTGCTCAATTAATTATAGTAGTATTGTTAGCTGTCATTTTAATTAAAGCTGTTTTTCTAACAGAGAAAAGGGGAGCTGAAACAGTTCCATTAAATAATAAAGAGGGTTTTATTGCCCTTTCCTATTTTGGTGTCAGTAGAAATGAATCACCTAAATATGTGTCTAAAAAGAATTTAGAAGAACAATTAACTTTGTTAGAAAAACAAGGGTATCAAACCATTACTCAAAAGGATATTTTAGACTTCTATCAGCATGATAAACCATTGCCAGAAAAAGCTTTGTATCTATCATTTGAAGATGGACGTACAGATTCTAGTATTTTTGCTCAAAATATTATGGAAAAATTAAATTATAAGGCGACGATGTTTACGTATGCCAATAAAATGGATACAACCGATAATAAATTTTTAAAGCCCAAAGATTTAAAACTGATGGAAAAAAGCGGTTATTGGGAAATGGGCTCCAATGGATATAGGTTAACCTATATTAATATTTTTAATGATAAAGGACAGTCCTTAGGCGTCATAGATGAAAATAACGTACCTAATAAAACAACAATAGAATACTATAATCATTATTTAATGGATTTTATTCGTAATCAATATATGATACCAAGTGAAACTCGACAAGAGATGGAGGCTCGTATTAAGAAGGACTACAATTTAATGCAGGATATCTATCATGAAGAGTTGGGGGAAGTCCCTAAAGCCTACGCAATTATGCATGCAAACTCACTTTATAACAATATGGATCCTCTCGTGGAAAGTGTGAATAACAAAGAAATTAAAGACAAGTTTCGTATGCATTTTAATCTAGAATTAGGTGCCTACAATGATAAAGAGGCAGATATTTATAATTTAAGCCGATTACAAGTATCACCATATTGGTCAACTAATCATGTGATGATGAAGATCAGACAGGCCAGTAGGCAAAACATACAATTTAAGATAGGAGATCAGGAAGTAGCACAACACTGGAAAGTGATAAATGGTGCGGCAGAATATGAAAATAATGAGATTACATTAACTTCAGCTCCATCAAGTGAAGGCAGAATTCTTTTAAAGGAGGAACTGCCAGATCAATATAATGTGAATTTTGCGTTTAAAGGGAATGTGGTTGGCCAACAAGCTTTCTATGTAAATTACGATGAAAAAACAAATAGTTATTTACGAATTATACTAGTCGATAATGAGATTGTAATAAGTGAAAAATTACCAGGCGGGGGAATTGTTGAAAAAGAACGCTTTCCATTAAATGAAATTAAGTGGAATGAAGAAGAATACGCATTTAATAAAGCAACAGTTTACACTTATCATGATACGCAAAAAGGGTCACGTATAGATGAAGAAGAGTACCCAAGAAACTTAACGGAAAAAAGAGTATTTAACATTGCTATAAATAAGGATAAAATAGAAATAGATGTAGATAATGTATTATCCGAGACCGTTCAAATAAATCCGAAATTACAAGGGGCACAGATTGGATTTGGTGCGTTGTACAGTAATAAGAACACTTCACACGAACAGTATGCAGATGATATTTACGATACATTAATTGAAGATATTTTGATTACAGATAAAAACAATCAAACTATTTTTACGAACCAATATACGAATTTCGAGAAGGTTAAGTATAAATCCACTGAGTTATTTAATCATGTCGTTGATTTCTTTATCGAGACCTTCTAAATCGGGGTGAAATTAGAGTCAAGTGAAGAACATTATGTTATTTATTTGTATTGCGCTACTATTTATTACAGCTTGTAGTAATAGTAAAGAACAGCCAGCTAAAGCAAAGGAAGAATTTAACGATAAGGAGAAGCTCCGATTATCTATTTGGTTACCAGAATGGCAAAATAAATCCGCCATGAAAGATGTAGAAAATTCTCAACTTGGATTACAAGATATACGTGTTTTTGGCGCATATTTTAATAGCAATGATGAACTATTGTTAACAGAAAATGCCGTAGATATGTTGCAAAAGACCAAGCAGCAATTTAATGATTCCCATCATGTGATCCTAACACTCATCAATGATTATGTAACAGAGAATGCTCCATCTGTTCAAAAGGATAGCACGCTTTTGCATAGATTATTGCAGGATTCCTCAGCAAGGCAAAAGCATATTGGAAATATTTTGCGGGTTGTGGAACAATATCAAGTAAATGGCATTGAGATTGATTATGAAAAGGTGGCTAAAGATGACCTTCAAAACTATATCCTATTTTTAGAAGAGCTTTACCAAGAGCTTTCCAAAAAGGATGTTACATTGCATGTTGTACTCGAACCACGCTTTCCATTTGATGTGAAATTGCCAGATGGACCTCACTATACAGTAATGGCCTATAATGTTCATGGTTACCACAGTGGACCAGGTGCTAAAGCTACTTTTTCTTTTCTAGATGATTTAGTAAAAAAAATGAAGAAGTCTAATCAAGATTTAGCTATCGCCTTTGCCACTGGAGGTTTTGATTGGGTAGCTCAGGGCAAAATAGTCGCTTTAACAGAGCTGGAGGCTGAACAATTACTAGCCGATAAAAAAGCAGCTAAGCAGCGTGATCAAGCAAGTGGAGCCGTTTATTTTTCATATGTAGATGACAATAATGTCAGCCATGAAGTTTGGTATGCTGATCAAGAAACGCTAGAAAAATGGGTTACTTACGTTCAAAAGAAAAGCTATCATGACGTTGTATTATGGCGTGCAGGAGGCTTAGGAGAGAAAACAATAGATTGGATTGCTGAGCAATCAACAGAATAATAAAAAAAATCGCCCAAAAGGCGATTTTTTTATTGGAATTGTGAAAGGCGAGAAAAAAAGTTTTTCACAAAGTCTAAGAAGATGATTTCTGATGGTGCAATTTCTCGATTTACGGGTGAAATAATACCAACAGTTCTAGGGATTGTAGGAGATTCAATAGGGACCTTGATGGTAAAGCGAGCTGCTGAATCATAAAGAGAGCTCTCTGGTAATAGACTAACACCTATGCCAGCGGCGACTAAGCCCTTTAGTGCATCCAAATCTTCTCCCTCTGAAATGACATTTGGTAAAAAGCCTGCAGCTCGACAAGCATCCATCGCTACCTTATGCAAAATGTAACCATCTGGAAATAATACGAATAAATCATTTTTCAACTCTGCAAGCTGTATGCTTTCTCTTTTAGCTAATGGATGATTGGCTGGTAGGAGTGCGGCAATATTTTCAGTAAACAGAATGGTTGATTGAATGGATTCGTCCTTCGGGGGCAGGGGTCCCAAAAAGGCGAGATTCAACTCCCGATTTTTAACTGCATCAATCAAAAATCGATAAGACCCTTGACGGAGTTGAAATTGTAAATCAGGATACTCGCGTTTAAAGGCTGAAATAACGGTTGGCAGAACATAGCTAGCTAAACTTGTTGGAAAGCCGATTTTAATTGAGCCCTTTGCAGGATCAAGATATTCTTCTACTTGCTTTGCTGCAAAATCGATGGCCTTTAATGCCGTAATGGTATGCTCAAGAAATGTCTTCCCTATTGGTGTTAATTTGACATTTCGTCCCACTCGTTCAAATAACGGAGTGCCTAACTCATCCTCAAGATTTGCGATTTGCCGACTAATGGCAGATTGGGCTACATGAAGATGCTCAGCAGCCTCTGAAATATGCTCACGTTCAGCAACCTCTACAAAATAGCGTAATTGACGTAACTCCACTAACATTTCACCTCTATTAATCTAAAAATAAGATTGATTATACCTTAATTATATATTATTTAAGATGAAAAATGACTGTTTATGTCAAAATAAAAATTATAAGCTGTTAGATGCATTTTTACTGTATCTAAAGGATATTTATGGGCATATCATCTAAATTAATGGAGAAATGGCAGAAATGTTGGATACAATCTACGTTTCTGTCTTTTCATTTACCTAAAATTACTTTCTTTTGAGGATACAATCCATTAATTTTTATAGCAAAATTTCTTTCTTCCAATATGAACTTAAATTGATTCCATTTTAATGAAATAGGTTATAGTATAGATATGTTGTTTATGCTAATTTGTCACAAAACCGCTACAATTAGCACTTTTCTCGAGGTTTTCACTATGTAGCTAGATGAAATCAATTCTCAATTAGGGAGATTTTATTGAAAATGAAGAAAGTCTATTCTCATTGTTTAGGTGAAGTAGTAATAATCTGAAAATGCTTACAAAGTCTTTATTTTTAAAGATTTTATTTAAGGAATGGGAAAGTAATTGAAATGGTTTGCATAGAGAACGATTTTCAGTTAAGATTAGAATGATGATAATTAAGGAATGGTTGACCCATTCACTGAACACTATGGAGGTATTTTCATGTCAACTTTAGTTATTAAAGATCTTCACGTTGCTATCGACGGAAAAGAGATTTTAAAAGGCGTAAATCTTACAATTAATACAAACGAAATTCACGCAATTATGGGACCAAACGGAACTGGTAAATCAACACTAGCTTCTGCTATTATGGGTCATCCAAAATATGAAGTAACTTCAGGTACTGTTGAGTTAGATGGCGAAGATGTGCTTGAAATGGAAGTAGACGAGCGTGCTCAAGCTGGTTTATTCCTAGCAATGCAATATCCATCTGAAATTGCTGGTGTTACAAATGCTGATTTCTTACGTTCAGCAATTAACGCGCGTCGTGAAGAAGGCGATGAAATTTCATTAATGAAATTTATCCGCGAATTAGATAAAAACATGGAATTCCTTGAAATGAACGAAGATATGGCTCAACGTTATTTAAATGAAGGTTTCTCTGGCGGGGAGAAAAAACGTAATGAGATTCTTCAATTAATGATGATCAAACCAACATTTGCAATCTTAGATGAAATTGACTCTGGTCTTGATATCGATGCATTGAAAGTTGTCTCAAAAGGCATCAACGCAATGCGCGGTGAAGGCTTTGGCTGCTTAATGATTACACACTATCAACGCCTATTAAACTACATTACACCAGACCATGTACACGTAATGATGCAAGGACGTGTTGTAAAATCAGGTGGTGCAGAGCTTGCACAACGCTTAGAAGCAGAAGGTTATGACTGGATTAAAAAAGAATTAGGAATCGAAGAAGAAACAGAAGAACAAGAAGCATAAGAAGGAGGACGAACTAGCATGACAGTGGAACTTAACTTGCCTGTAACAGTACAGGACGTGCGCTCGTTCTCAGAAGCAAATGGTGAACCTACTTGGTTTACAGAACTTCGCGCGGCAGCACTAGACAAAGTAGCTGGTTTAGATTTGCCAAAACCAGATAGAACGAATATTACAAAATGGGATTTCATGAACTTCCCAGTGTTGGCAGTTCATAGTGAGGCATTCCCTTCATTGGATGCTCTACCTGAAGAAGCAAAAGGTTTAATTGACCTTGAAGCACAAGAAAACCTATATATTCAACGTAATAATACACCAGCATATATTAAGGCATCACAAGAACTTGCTGATAAAGGTGTTATTTTTACTGATATTTTCACAGCAGTTCGTGAACATGGCGAACTTGTACAAAAATACTTTATGACAGAAGCTGTTAAAGTAGATGAGCATAAGTTAACAGCACTTCATACAGCACTTGTTAATGGTGGAGTGTTTGTATACGTACCAAAAAACGTGATCATTGAGCAACCACTTCAAGTTGTTTTCCTTAATGACAATGCGGAAGCTTCATTATATAACCATGTTTTAGTAGTAGCAGAAGCAAATTCAGCAGTAACATATGTGGAAACTTATGTTTCAACAGTTGAAGAGGCAAAAGGGCAAGCGAATATTATTGCGGAAGTCGTTGTTCAAGATAATGCACAGGTGACATATGGTGCAGTAGATGTCCTTGCAAAAGGATTTACGACATATGTTAATCGTCGTGCACGTTTAGCGCGTGACGCAAAAGTTGACTGGGCTCTTGGTCTAATGAATGATTCTGATACAATCTCTGAAAACATTACGCATTTGATTGGTGACGGTTCTCATGCAGATACAAAAACAGTCGTAGTTGGTCGTGGAGAACAAAAACTTAACTTCACTACTGAGGTTCGTCACTGGGGTAAAAACTCAAACGGGCATATCTTAAAGCATGGTGTAATGAAAGATGCAGCTCAGTCAATCTTTAACGGTATTGGCTATATCGAGCATGGTGCGACAAAAGCCGATGCACAACAAGAATCACGTGTATTAATGCTGTCAGAAAAAGCTCGTGGGGATGCAAACCCAATTTTATTAATTGACGAAGATGATGTAACAGCAGGACACGCAGCATCTGTTGGTCGAGTAGATCCATTACAGCTTTATTATTTAATGAGCCGTGGTATCTCGAAAGCAGAAGCAGAGCGCCTTGTTATCCATGGATTCCTTGCGCCAGTTGTTACGCAATTACCAATTGAAGGCGTTCAAAAGCAACTGACGGAGGTTATTGAAAGGAAAGTTCGCTAATGATGAATAAAGACATTAAAAGCTATTTCCCAATTTTAAATCAGGATGTAAATGGTCATAGACTTGTATATCTTGATAGTGCAGCGACGTCTCAGAAGCCTGTTCAAGTGATTGAAGCGATTAAAGCTTATTATGAATTTGATAATTCCAATGTTCACCGTGGCGTGCATACACTAGGAAACCGTGCAACAGATAAATATGAAGGTGCTCGTGAAAAGGTTCGTAAGTTTATTAATGCGCAATCAACACAGGAAATTATTTTTACGCGTGGTACAACAACCGCTTTAAATACAGTTGCGACAAGTTATGGTCGTGCAAATGTTGTTGAGGGTGATGAAATTGTCATTACTCATATGGAGCATCATTCCAATATTATTCCTTGGCAACAATTAGCCAAAGAAAAAAATGCAACTTTAAAATACATTGAGCTTGAAGCAGACGGCACTCTTAGCCTAGAGAAAGTACGTGCGACAGTCACACCTAAAACAAAAATTGTTTCGGTGTCTATGGCATCAAACGTACTTGGAACAATAAATCCAATTAAAGAAATTGCTCAAATTGCACATGCTAATGGTGCTGTCATGGTAGCCGATGGTGCACAAGCTGCGCCACATATGAAAATTGATGTGCAAGATTTGGATGTAGATTTCTTAGGTTTCTCAGGGCATAAAATGTGCGGACCAACTGGAATAGGTGTACTATATGGTAAAAAGGAACACCTTGAAAAGATGGAGCCAATTGAGTTTGGTGGCGAAATGATTGATTTTGTTGGGCTTTATGAGTCAACGTGGAAGGAATTACCGTGGAAATTTGAAGGTGGAACGCCTATTATTGCAGGTGCAATAGGTTTAGGAGCCGCTATTGATTTCTTAACTGATATCGGGTTAGATAACATTCTAGAGCATGAGCATAAGCTTGCAGGCTACGCAATGGATCAACTTGAAACAATTGACGGTTTGAAAATTTTCGGCCCACGTGACCCTATGAAGCGTTGTGGATTAGTAACATTTAATCTAGATGATGTACATCCACATGATGTGGCAACGGTGCTTGACATGAATGGTATTGCTGTTCGTGCAGGACATCATTGTGCACAGCCACTAATGAAATGTCTTCAGCAAGTAGCGACAGCACGTGCAAGCTTCTATCTGTACAATACAGAGGAGGATATTGACCGTTTAGTTGCAGGGTTACGTTCTGCGAAGGAGTATTTTGGCGATGTCTTTTAATAATTTAGATCAACTATATCGTTCAGTCATTATGGATCACTATAAGAATCCTCGTAATAAAGGATCTTTAGATGAGAATGCTGTAACGATCGATATGAATAATCCGACTTGTGGCGACCGTATTCACTTAACATTGAAAGTGACAGACGGTGTTGTAGAGGATGCAAAATTTGATGGTGAAGGCTGTTCTATTTCTATGTCCTCTGCATCAATGATGACACAGCTCATCAAAGGAAAAAAAGTAGAGGAAGCTATTGAGCTTTCTGATATTTTTTCTAAAATGATGATGGGTGAGGAGTACAGCGATAAATATGACCTTGAGGATGTTGAGGCACTGCAAGGTGTTTCACAATTCCCTGCACGAATTAAGTGTGCAACATTGGCTTGGAAAGCAATGGAAAAAGGTGTGAAATAAATCTTACTTCCTTGTTCTTGAGTGAAAGCTACTATGCCTTCACTCAAAGCAAGGGATGATTACCTAGAAAAATACATCTTAATGAACGGAGGAGAAACGATGGCTAAAAAAATGCCTGATATCGGCGATTACAAATACGGTTTCCATGACAAGGACGTATCAATTTTCCGTTCAAAACGCGGTTTAACTGAAGAAATCGTCCGTGAAATTTCAAATATGAAACAAGAGCCAGAATGGATGCTAGAATACCGTTTAAAAGCTCTTGAAACATTTTATACAAAACCGATGCCACAATGGGGTGGCGATCTTGGAGATTTAGATTTTGATGAAATTACGTACTATGTAAAACCATCAGAAGCTACTCAAAAATCATGGGATGAAGTACCTGATGAAATCAAAGCAACTTTTGATAAATTAGGTATCCCAGAAGCTGAACAAAAATATCTTGCAGGTGTATCTGCACAATATGAGTCTGAGGTAGTTTATCACAACATGAAAAAAGACCTTGAAGATCTTGGTATTGTGTTCAAAGATACTGACTCTGCTCTACGTGAAAACGAAGATATTTTCAAACAATATTGGGGCAAAGTGATTCCTTACACAGACAATAAATTTGCTGCTTTAAACTCAGCAGTATGGTCAGGTGGATCATTTATTTATGTGCCACCAGGTGTTAAAGTAGAAACACCGTTACAAGCTTACTTCCGTATTAACTCAGAAAATATGGGTCAATTCGAACGTACACTTATTATTGTAGATGAAGGTGCTCACGTACACTATGTTGAAGGTTGTACAGCTCCTGTTTACACAACAAACTCTTTACACTCAGCAGTTGTAGAAATTGTTGTTCGTAAAGATGCCTATTGCCGTTATACAACAATTCAAAACTGGGCGAACAATGTTTACAATCTTGTAACGAAACGTACAGTTGTAGAAGAAAACGGTACAATGGAATGGATTGATGGTAACATCGGTTCTAAATTAACAATGAAATACCCTGCATGTATCCTTAAAGGTGAAGGTGCTCGTGGTATGACATTATCGATTGCATTAGCAGGTAAAGGACAACATCAACATGCTGGCGCAAAAATGATCCATATGGCACCAAACACATCTTCAACAATCGTTTCTAAATCGATTGCTAAACAAGGTGGTAAGGTAACGTATATGGGACAAGTTCGCTTCGGTCCTAAAGCAAGTGGTGCACGTGCTAACATCGAATGTGATACGCTGATTATGGATAATCAATCGACTTCTGATACAATTCCTTATAACGAGATTTTTAATGATAATGTATCTTTAGAGCACGAAGCAAAAGTTTCAAAAGTATCTGAAGAACAATTATTCTATTTAATGTCTCGCGGAATTTCCGAAGAAGAAGCAACAGAAATGATCGTAATGGGCTTCATCGAGCCATTCACAAAAGAACTACCAATGGAATACGCAGTAGAAATGAACCGTCTGATTAAATTCGAGATGGAAGGCAGTATCGGATAATACACCTGAAATGCTTGATATATAAGGATTTTAGAGGCGTTAGAAAAACAATGAAAATCTGCCGTGCCGAAAACGTGCCGATTCAGATTTTATCATTTGTGTAGGAGGCGAACTTTTTTAGTTCGTCTTCTTCTATTTTCTCAGAAATATCTAAGTAAGTATCAGAAGTTGTTTTAATTGTTTTATGCCCTAATCGGTTAGAAACAAATTTTATACTAGCCCCCGATTTTAAAAGCAACACTGTATGTGTGTGTCTGAAACAATGAGTACCTTTATAATCTACACCAGCTTTTTTACAATACTTCTCTATACTTTCTCGAACCGTAGAAGGTGTTAAATAATTTCCAAGATAGTTTTGAAAAATGATATTACCATTATTTTCACTTGAATTTGTTTAGCCACTGCTTTCTTCTTACCAAAGCCAGTGAATTTAATAGTTTCTGCTATTGTATCCATGTCATGCACCCCTTACAGATATTTGTAATCTTATTTTATAAAAATATTACCAATAATACATATAAAAAAAAGCCACTCAGTTGAGCGGCCTATACCTATTTTTCATTTAAAGCTGGGTGTTCATTATAATTAGTAACTACATCTGGGAAGCTTTCTGTTAAAAAATTATCCCAATTTATTTTATCTAGTGTTGCTTTATCTATACTAAACTTCATTACTGCGGAATCTTTCTCTTTACCGTAATTGTCAATAAGAGGTAGCTGCCAATCGACATTTATTTGTTTAATATTATCAACTTTTGAAAGTGGTTCTAAAATTTTTATAGAATCCATCCACATACCACGTTTCATCATATCTAATGTGAAATTATCCGAAGCATTTAAAGTTAGATTTAAACCACTATCGGTTGCTTCTACTTTTTCTATTACTTTTTTCTGCGAGTTATTATTTTTTCCTAGTTTATCAGTAATGATTTTTTCGACTTCTTCTGTTGAAACTTTACTAATTATTTGGGCAATGTTTTTATCAATTTTCTCTTTTTCTTCTTTAGTTAATTCTTTTTTGGGTTCTAATAAGCCAGTTTCAATAAGTGTCTCTAATTTTCCATCTTTAAAAACAAGTGAAACGGAAGATTCTTTATCTATTCCATTTTCTCCGTCATAGTCTAAAAACAATCGTAAGTCTTCATTTTCTTTTGCTTCTGGATTTTTTGATTTGCCACCTACTATTTCTTCTACTTCATCTAAACTCATACCTTGTTCCAACTTTTTAAATTCGTCTGGGGTTATTGTAGCAATGTTTTCATCACCGCATGCAGCAAGTAATAATACTGATATTGACCCTATGTATAGTAATTGTTTCATTATACATTCCTCCCTCCATAATTACATTTTAGGGAATTTATTGGTGAAAGTACATAAAAAACAGACAACCAATATTAGTTATCTGTGTCCTTGTCTATATGCTGCAGTAAGTCACCTAAGTTCTTTACATCCAATGTAATCATGATTTTTTCTAACGCATCCTTTGGATACATCCAGGAGCCTGTCATTTGAAAGCTGCCACTATTGCTGCAGCATTGGAGATCAGCACAAAGACAGTTTATCGTAGCGTTAAAAGTTAGAGAAATTAGGCATTATCTAAAAAGTGCCAAAAATGAGATTAAACGGTAATAAAGGGGCTAGTATTTATCGCATTTTACCTTATGTCCCATCGAGTGTGTCCCAACGAGAGACAGACGATAAAGTTAAATTGTGACTAGGGGTTTTTTGTGTTTTTATGTTGCGAATAAAAATGGAGAGAAATAGTACTGGATTTTTTTAAGATTACATACTAAAATGATAATGAGAATCAATATCAATTAAGAAGGGGTTGATAAATCTAGAAGATGTGCAGTACTTCAATAAGCAAGATGAGATAGTTAATCATCATTCAAAGGAGAATAGGTAAATGAAAAAGAAGTTTTTATTTATTAGTTTCATAGCATTATTTATGCTCATTCTCGCCGCATGTGGAGAGAAGAAGGCAGTAGAAGAGGAATCTTCCACTGATACAGCAAAAGAAGAAGAAGTGACACAGACAAAAGAAGAATCAACAAATGAAAATGGCACAAGAACGATTGAATATCTTGGTGAAAGCTATGAAGTGCCAGAAAAAGTTGAAAGAATTGTTGTAACAGGAGCTATGGAAGCAATGGAGGATATGGTGGTGCTGGATGTTCACCCAGTTGGAGCTATTGCTATTGGTGGCAAGTTCCCTGAGCTCTATGCTTCTGTAACAGACAAAGCAGAATCTATTGGTGAGAAGATTAAACCAAACTTTGAAAAAATATTAGAATTAAATCCAGATGTCATTTTAGGGTCCACTAAGTTCCCAGAAGAGGTACAAAGTAAATTAGAGAAAATTGCACCTACAATTTTAGTTTCACATATTTCGACGAACTGGGAATCTAATTTGAATTTACTAGCAGAACTAACTGGTAAGCAAGCAGATGCTGAGAAGATCTTATCTACATATAAAGCTGATATTGAAGCTGCTAAGTCCACGTTAACTGAAAAACTACAAGATCAAAAAGTAGCGGCTATTCGTATTCGTGGGGGACAAGCGTATGTTTATCCAAAAGAAGTATTTTTAAATGCAGTTCTTTATGGAGAGCTTGGTTTAGCAGTACCTAATGAAGTTGCTAAAGCAAAATCTCAAGAGGCCATTTCTGTGGAACAGCTTGCAGATATGAATCCTGATTATTTATTTGTGCAGTTTTCAACAGATGAAAATGCGGACGCGCCGAATGCTTTAGAAGACTTTAAAAAGAATCCAATCATCCAAAATATTACTGCATTTAAAAATGACCAAGTATTTGTTAATGTACTAGATCCATTAATGGAAGGTGGCCCTGCATATAGCCGAATTAAGTTTTTAGAGGCTATTCAGCAAAATCTTGTGAAATAAACGTCGCCTGTTATAGTAGCATGAGTTCAATGGAATATGGACTCATGCTTTTTCTTTGGCATAATTAAGTGATAAAAGAAGGTATATTTTTTACATGATGTTTATTTGTAGTGACATACTGTGTGCTATGATTATGTACATAGAGGAGGATGTCACATGATTGTAGTGGGATTAACTGGTTGGGGCGATCACCCTTCACTTTATAGTGGAGTGACTACTTCAAAGGATAAATTATTTGATTACACAGGTCATTTTTTAACGGTTGAAGTAGATACTTCTTTTTATGCCATACCAGCCAAAGAGCATGTTCGGAAATGGTGTGAGGATACACCTGAAAACTTCCGTTTTGTTGTGAAAACTTACCAAGGAATGACGGGTCATTTACGTGGAGAGATTCCCTTTGAATCAAAAAATGATATGTTCAATGCATTTATTGAATGTGCCAATGAATTTAAACGTTATGGAAAGCTAGCCATGGTATTAGCACAATTTCCACCATGGTTTGATTGCCAAGGAAAAAATGTGCAATATTTATTGTATATCCGACAGCAGTTAAAGGATTTTGAAGTAGCGATTGAATTTCGAAATCAAACATGGTATGCAGAAAATGTTGTCAAGCAGACGATAGATTTCTTACGAGAACATCAATTTATCCATACGATTTGTGATGAACCACAGGCTGGTGTAGGATCTGTTCCTTTCTACCCTGTAGTGACTGCAAATAAAGCGTTGATTCGACTCCATGGTCGCAATATACATGGATGGCGGAACACAGGAAATGCAGAAAATTGGCGTAAAGTTCGCTTCTTATATGATTATAATAAAGAAGAATTACAGCAGCTTGGGGATAGCATGAAAAAGCTTGAACCAGAGGTCAATGAACTCTTCGTTTTATTTAATAATAATTCTGGTAATCATGCAGCGAAAAACGCAAAGGAGCTACAAGGTATGTTGAATATTAACGATGTCGGGTTGGCACCTAAACAATTAAACATGTTTGAAGGGGAACTATAATGGAGTTTATTTTATTAGTCATCATTGCCTTGCTTGCTGGTCTAATTGGCTCATTAGTTGGGCTAGGTGGTGGTGTAGTATTAGTACCAGCAACATTATACATCGGCTTAAATTTAGGAATGATCCCAGATATTACACCACAAAAAGTAGTCGGTTTATCAGTGGTGATGATGATTTTCACGGGACTTGCCTCCACGCTAAGCTATATGAAATCTAAAACGGTGGATTATAAAAGTGGTTTTATATTCTTTATTGGAAGTATTCCAGGAACAATCCTTGGCGCATGGGTCAATAAAGGATTAGATTTACCATCCTTTAATTTATATTTCGGTATTTTACTTATTATTTTATCGATTATTTTGCTTGTGAGAGACAAACTGAAGCCTGTAAAATGGTTTGTAAAAAATGGTATGCAGCAAGAGTTTACTGACTCTGAGGGAAAAACCTATGTATATGGCTATCCCATTTGGTTTGCTATTACATTAACATTTGGTATTGGCTTTGCTTCTGGTTTATTTGGAATAGGTGGCGGCTCCATGATCGTGCCAGCAATGATTATTTTATTCTTATTCCCCCCACATGTCGCGGTGGCAACATCGATGTTTATGGTATTTTTAACGTCCATTGTTAATTCTGCAAGCCATATTTATTTCGGTCATGTACCCTGGCTTTATACTATTCCAGTTATTCCTGGTGCTTATGTTGGAGCAAAGCTGGGTGCTGCGTTAAATAAGAGGATTAAATCCGATACACTTGTACTAGCTTTAAGGATTATTCTATTATTACTAGGAATTCGATCTATTATAGAAGGCATATTAGCTTAATTTGAAGTGAGGTGGCTTTAATGCTTGAAAAGATCCATATTTTTCACACAAATGATTTGCATAGTCATTTTAAGTATTGGCCACGAATGCAAAGCTATGTGAAAGAAATGCGCAATAAATTAGGGAATATCGGGGAAACAAGCTATTTGTTTGATGTTGGAGATCATTTAGATCGTTCCAACATTTATACAGAAGCAACAGTTGGGAAAGGTAATGTGCGATTGCTAAATGAGGCGGGTTACGATGTGGTGACAATCGGCAACAATGAAGGTATTACATTATCCCATGAAGAGCTCTTCCACTTATATGACAATGCTAATTTTGATGTTGTGGTTGCAAATGTATATGCCTCCCACGGGAAGAAGCCAGCATGGATGAAGCCTTATGTAATCTTAACAACAGCAATGGGTACGAAGATTGGCGTCATTGCAGCCACGGCCATGTTTGAAGTATATTATGAAGAATTAAATTGGCATATGGACGACGCTAGAAGTACACTGCTACGTTTAGCGCATCAACTACGTGAAGAAGTAGACATTGTTGTATGCTTATCCCATTTAGGCATTACAGAGGATGAGCTCTTAGCGGATGAGTGTCCAGAAATTGATGTTATATTCGGCTCTCATACTCATCATGTCCTACCAGAGGGCAAAGTGATTAATGGGGTTTTACTGACAGGTGGAGGTAAGTTTGGCCAATATACTGGACATCTTATCATAGAATATGATAAAAAATTGAGGAAAATTGTTGAAAAAAAGGATACTTTAATTCATAATAAGGATTTGCCAATTGTTAAAAATGAACAGAAAGTGGTACAGTTTTTGGAGGATGAAGGAAATAGAATATTGGATACTCCAGTTTTTACAACAAAGAAAGCCTACAACAAGGAATGGTTCCATTATTCACAGCTATCTGATTTATTTGCACATGCAATTTTGGAAAAAAGCGGAGCGGACTGTGCATTATTCAATGCAGGGATATTTTTAGATGGTCTTCCTAAGGGAATAGTGACTGCCTTAGATTTGCACCGAATTTTCCCACATCCAATTAATTTATGTACAATTGAATTATCCGTCGCTGAAATGAAAGAAATTTATATGCAATCCAAAAATGAAGAATGGCCCTATATCGAACTAAAAGGACTAGGGTTTAGAGGCGTCATTTTTGGAAAAATATTGACATATGGATTTTCCATGAATGAAAATCGGCAATTATTAATTAATGGTAAGCTAGCAGATCAAAATCACATTTATAAACTGGTCACATTGGATCTGTTTACATTTGGTTATTTTTATCCAAGTTTTAAATATGCAAAAAAACAATATATTTTACCTGAATTTTTACGAAACATTATGATAGATTATGGTCAAAGATTCTTTAAACAATAGAGAGAGTTTAAAGAATGGAATGGGGAAGAAGTCATGCGATTAATTTCAATCGATGTATTAAAAGAAGGAATGGTATTAGGAAGAACCATTTGGAATGAGGCAGGTCATCCGCTTTTAAAGAAAGATGTTGTCATTAATGACCGTATTATTCAAAGACTTCAACAGTTAAATACACATTATTTATATATTGACGATGAGATTTCTGAGGGAATAGAAGTAGAAGAGACCGTTCCACCTGCTATGCGAAATAAAGTCATCAAAACTATAAAGGATTCGTTCCAGTCCATTGATGGTTTGAATCCAGTAAATGCTTCTTATATATTAGATCAGCAATCAAAGACAATTGTTTCGATCGTAGATGAATTACTTTCTGCAGTTACTGGAAATAATGAAATTCTAACCATTTTAACAGATGCTTATTTATTTGATGAATATTTATATCAACACTCTTTCCAAGTGACATTGTATTCTATTGCCATTGCCAAAGAACTTGGCTACTCTGCTGAAGATTTACGTTTGATCGGGATAGGTGCATTATTACACGATGTCGGTAAACTAATGGTACCGAAAGATATTTTAACAAAGCCAGGACGTTTAACGAATGATGAGTTTGAAATGATGAAGATGCATGCTCGTTACGGTTTTGATTTATTACGGAATTTACATTCAATCTCTCTGCTTGTGGCGCACTGTGCTTTCCAACACCATGAACGTATTGATGGAAGTGGCTATCCAAGAGGACTTGTTGACTTTGAAATTCATCCATTTGCCAAGATAATTGGTGTTGCAGATGTTTTTGATGCGGTGACAACGAATCGTGTATACCGGGAGAAGATGCTCCCTTCACAAGGACTAGCTATTGTTGAAGCTGGCTCGGGCACTCTTTATGATGCTCGAATTGTAAAAGCTTTAAAAAGAGCTGTTGTTCATTATCCAAATGGTGTTATTTTAAAATTATCAGATGGACGCCGTGGGATTGTATCTAGACAAAACACGTTGGATGCGGCATTACCATGGATTCGTATTTTTGAAGAACAAGATCAATTGCTCGCAGCTACATATGAAATTAATTTAGTGGATTATCCTGATGTAACAATTGAAAATGTTGAGACGGATTATGTGGTTCCCGCAAAAGTAGAATAAATTACTCCTCCTGTTCATACGTTATGGAACAGGAGGAGATTTTTTTGTTTTTCCCTCGAAAAAGAATGAAATTACGCTCATATGGTAGAAGGGGAATGCGTCTTAATAAATTAACGATTTTAATTGTTAGTATGGTTGTTTGCCTTATATTATTTATTTATTATTTAAATGAACGGCTCATGCCAACCTATTTGCAATATGCGGAAGTGCAAACTACGAAGATTGCCTCATATGTTGTGAGTAAAGCCATTAATTCACGTACCTCTAATGTATTAGATGTAAATGATATCATTGAAGATATTCCTCCAGGTACGTCTGAAATGATGACGACTAAGTTTAATACAGAAATCATTAATCGTGTTCGAGCAGAGACATTAGAGCTTGTTAAAATGTATTTGGAGCAAGCTGAACAGGGAGAGCTATCCCATTTACCTGAATTAGATAATGTTGAATATGATATTAACAGGATCCAAGATGGTGATGGCATTGTCTTTTTTGTACCGCTTGGTCAAGCAGCCAATATTCCCTTGCTTGGAAATTTGGGGCCAAAGATCCCGATTCGCTTCCATGTGATTGGGAATGTTCATAGTAATGTGACATCCTCTATTCAAGAATTTGGAATCAATAGTGCTTATGTGGAGGTAGGTATTCATTTAGAGGTAAATGTTCAGATTATTGTTCCTTTCGCTAGTAAGTCTTCTACCGTTGCACAGGATATACCTGTAGCGATGGGTCTAACAAGGGGACCTGTTCCAAACATTTATACCAATAGTAGTGACGCGCCACAACCGTCCATAGAAATACCTGTCCCTTATAAATAGAAATGTTTGTTGTGATAGTTGTTGGAGTGCCTTTAATATGTTACATTGACAACAGTGAAGATAGTTAATATTAAAAAATGTATATTTTTGATAGGGGCGATATTCGTATGACATCTTGTAAACCTACAAGTAAAGAAGAACATGTAAGAAAACCAGATTGGCTAAAAATAAAACTAAACACGAATGATGAATATAAAGGGCTTAAAAAGCTGATGCGTGAGAAAAATCTGCATACAGTATGTGAAGAAGCTCGTTGTCCAAACATCCATGAATGCTGGGGAGAGAGACGTACTGCTACCATGATGATTCTTGGTTCCGTTTGTACACGTGCTTGTCGTTTCTGTGCAGTGAAAACAGGTTTACCAAATGAACTAGATTTGGCAGAACCAGAGCGCGTTGCAGATTCAGTAGCCATTATGAATTTAAAGCACGTTGTTATTACAATGGTCGCACGTGACGATTTAAAGGATGGCGGAGCGCAAGTTTTAGCAGAAACAGTACGTGCCATTCGTCGTAAAAGTCCTTTCACATCTGTTGAGGTATTGCCATCAGATTTAGGTGGGATGAAGGAGAACCTTCAAATGTTAATGGATGCAAAACCAGATATTTTAAATCATAATATTGAAACAGTACGCCGTTTAACACCTAGAGTGCGCGCTCGTGCAAAATACGAACGCTCTTTAGAGTTCCTGCGTTTAGCTAAAGAGATGCAGCCTGAAATTCCAACGAAATCATCACTAATGATTGGATTAGGCGAGACACATGAAGAAATTTTAGAAGTCATGGACGATTTACGTGCAAATAATGTAGATATTATGACGATCGGTCAATATTTACAGCCAACGAAAAAGCATTTACCAGTTAAAAAATACTATTCACCAATAGAATTTGGTAAACTGCGTAAGATTGCCATGGAGAAAGGCTTTAAGCATTGTGAGGCTGGCCCACTTGTACGTAGTAGTTATCATGCAGACGAACAAGTAAATGCTGCAACGAAAGAACGTCAATTACAAGCGGAAGTGTAAACGTCAAGGCTGAACGAAAAGGGTGGTGTCACTTTGATCATAGTTGAAGGATTAGAATATGAACTAATAGAAGATTATCGCGAGGCCTTTCAGGAAGAAGTTTTTCAGGAAAGATACTCAGATATCTTAGCCAGATACGATTATATTGTAGGTGATTGGGGCTATAACCAGCTACGTTTAAAGGGGTTTTTTGATGATAAAAATCAAAAATCCACTTTTGATACAAAAATAAGTACGCTTCAAGATTATCTATACGAATACTGTAATTTTGGCTGTGCTTATTTCGTATTACGTAAATTGGGGAAAGTTATGAAACAGCCAGAAGTAGTGGATATGAGTGAAGTAACAAAGCCAACAGACCATGAACCTTTAGCAGAATAAACTCTTATACAAAAACCTGATGTGATAGGCATCAGGTTTTTTTTCATGATTGTTAGCTTTTGTGTAATTGGGGAAAACTAAAGCACAAAACAGCTTATCGAAGGTGTGTTGCAAATGAAAAGAGCCGTATTTTTAGATCGTGATGGTGTTATCAATGAAGTACTGACCAATCGTGTGAAGTTTGTGAATAAGCCTAAGGATTTGTACTTTTTACCGCAAGTGCCTGAGGCAATCAGAAAGCTAAATAAGCATTTTGATTATGTGTTTGTCGTGACAAATCAAGGTGGGGTTGGTTTAGGCTTTATGAAGGAAAGTGGCTTACAGAAAATACATGAACATATGGTGAAGGAGCTAAAGAAAAAAGGGGCAGTGATCCATGAAGTCGTTTATTGTCCGCACAAACCTAAGTCAGGTTGTGACTGCCGCAAGCCCAATAGCAAATTAATTGTGGATTTAGGAAAGAAATATAACATTGATTTATCAAAATCCTATATGGTAGGCGATACAGATACGGATATTATTGCAGGAAAACGGGCAGGAACAAAGGGTGTTTTCCTAGGGGAACAAGATTCATTAGCAGATGCTGTCTTTCCAGATTTAATAAGCGCTGCCCAGTGGATTATTAAGGATGTCACAGCTTAAACGTATTGAGAAAAAGGGCGTATAAATCATTAAAAAAGGGATAATTTATGAATGGAGGTGATGATGTTGGCAAAAGAAAAACGCAATAAAAAGCCATTAGATCGAGAGGAATATGGGTATGGTTTTGATATTAGTGTAGACGATTTAGCTGTGATTGGTCAAAATCAGCAAGCGAAAAAGCAAAATGATAATGAAAATAAAGACAAGCCCCATAATAAAGATAATCCATCCACTTTAAATAAATAACAATACGTAAAAAGATTTCGCAATCGCCCATGGCTAGCGAAATTTTTTTATGTTATATAAAAAAACACCCAATAAAATGGGTGTTAGTTCAATAATTCACGCAAGTATTCCCGTAATTCGATTGTTTCTTCCTCTGTGCGATTGTACACATGTTCTAAGTACCCAGGCTCTTCTACATCATCAGGACCAATAATAGCAAAGCGACCGAACTGGATATCCATGACAAGCACTTTTCCAAAGAAGCGGCCAGATTGTAATATAGCTAAATCATAACGTAGCTTTTGTCCAGCAAAACTAACAAATCTTGTTTTCGTATCTTCTACATCATCATATAAAAAAAAACGTTCCATCTTTTAATCTCCTTCCAATCCTATAGTTATGGTACTATAGAAGAGAAAAGACTATCAACTTTTAAAGATTTGAATGGGGGCTTTCCTTGTGTATTTTGTAGATCGTAATAAAATCACAAAAAATTTACAGTACTTAGATGGGCTATTAACTATTTTGGAGACAGAGGATAACTGGCTTCAGAATGATATAAAGAAATTAGCTATCGAGCGAATTGGACACAACATTATGGAGTCAATGATGGATGTAGGAAATTTAATGATTGACGGTTTCATTATGCGCGATCCAGGAAGCTACGAGGATATTATTGATATTTTAGTCGATGAAAAAGTTGTAGCTGCTGATTTGGAAGCACCATACAAAGCAGTTGTTGGCTTACGTAAAATGCTAGTGCGTGAGTTTATAGAGGTAGATATCCAAGAGGTTATCCATGTACTAACAGCCAATCTAATGGCTTTAAAGCAGTTCTCGCCAGCAGTTCATAATTATTTAACAAATGAATTAGGACCTGTTTCAGCATTTTTGCCAGAGGATCATCAATGAAACAATATAAGGCCTATTGCTTTGATTTAGATGGTACTGTCTACCGTGGGAAGGAAGGTATTCCTTCTGCGGTAGCTTTTATTCATCGTTTACAGCAAGCAGGAATTGAGCCATTCTATGTAACGAATAATTCTTCGAAGACGCGAGAACAACTGCAAGAAGCTTTACTGTCTATTGGCGTGAACGCGCCATTAGAGCATATTTATTCAAGTGCATTGGTCACAGCAAAGTATGTGGCCCTACATTTTCCAAGCAAAAAAGTAGCGATGATGGGTACAGATGGTATTCGTCAGGCACTACTCAATGAAAATATTGTGCCTGTTGAGGATGAGCCCGATGTATTTGTTATGGGGATTGATCGTACGCTTGATTATATGGCACTTGCTAGGGCCACGGTTTTTGTTCAGCAAGGAGCGACCTTTATTGCCACGAATCAGGATATTAAATTCCCAACAGAATACGGGTTCTTACCAGGCAATGGTTCTTTTGCACGCTTGGTAGGAGAAGTTGCAGATGTTGAACCAATCTATATTGGTAAGCCATCGCCAGCCATGCTGGAAGTAATTGCGACCGAACATGGAATTGCGAAAGAAGACATGGTAATGATCGGTGATAATTATGATACGGACATTATGTGTGGCATTCGATTTGGCTGTGACACCATTCATGTGAATACTGGGGTGACGCCTACAAAGATTGTCCTCGAAAAAGAATGCCAACCTACATATGTAGTGGACGTACTAAAGTAATAAAAGGATGTTTATGCTAATTTTCAGCATAACATCCTTTTTATTTGTTCAAATTTATTCATATAGGTATTTTAGAAAACTACCATAAAGGATTTTCTTCAATAAATTGATAAATGGCTTTCGTTAATTCATCAGGAGAATCTGCTTCTACTAATTCACCGTTTACTATTGCATAAAAGGATTCTGAGCACTTTGTACAATAACTGAGGCAGCCATATTCCAAAACGTCGATGTTTGGATCGCGTTCGAGTACTTCATAAGTTGCTTGAGAGCCATTTGCTAAATTACTTATACAAAATTCAACCATTGGATTCATCCATGTCACCTCACCAAAGTAATGCTACTCGGTTTTACGATTTTCGTCAATTATTTATGTTTAAGAGAAAAGAAACGTTTTTTAATAAAAGATAAAGGGAATTTGTTATTAATGGCTTAAAAATCAATAGAAATGAACAGGTTCTCGTTTATTTTGTGAAATCTTTCACAAAATTTCATTCTGATATTGTGAAACTTCTCACAATCGGTTATACTCGTTTGTGGATACTTTGTGAACAATTATTAAAAGAGATATAAAAGGAGACTATTATGGGAAAATTAGTACTTTTAGGTGGCGGCTACGGCAATATGCGTGTCATGCTTCGTCTATTAAACAGCCTACCATTAGACAGAGAGGTAGTTATAGTAGATAGAGCCCCTTTCCATAGTTTAAAAACAGAGTTTTATGCATTGGCGGCAGGGACAGCAACAGATAAAGAAATTCGTGTAAGCTTCCCAGAGCATGAACGTTTAACAGCCGTATATGGAGAAGTCGTTGAAATTAATCGTGCGGAAAAAGTAGTCATTCTTGAAGACGGACAACGTATAGAATATGATGATTTAGTCATTGGGCTTGGCTGTGAAGATAAATATCATGGTGTACCAGGTGCGGAAGAGTATACGTACAGCATTCAAACAATGGGTAAATCACGTGCAACATTCCAAGCACTTTGTGGGTTACCAGCTGGGTCTACAGTTGGAATTATAGGGGCTGGCCTAAGTGGAATTGAGCTTGCAAGTGAGCTACGTGAAAGTCGCTCAGATTTAAAAATCAAGCTATTTGACCGTGGTCAACGTATATTGAAAGATTTTCCAGAAAAACTAAGTAAGTATGTAAAGGATTGGTTTGTTAAGCATAATGTTGATGTGGTTGCCAATTCAAATATTACAAGAGTAGAGCCAGGTAAAATTTTTAATCATGATGATGAAATTTTACTCGATGCAGTGGTTTGGACTGCAGGTGTCCAGCCAGTCAAAATTGTGCGTGATATGGATGTTGAGAAAGATAAACATGACCGTCCACTTGTCACACAGTATTTTAATTTACTCGATGATGAACATGTCTATGTTGTAGGAGATTGTGCTTCATCAGATTTAGCCCCAACAGCACAATTAGCAGAGGAACAAGCGGAGCAAATTGTGAAAGTACTTCGTATGCGTTGGAAAGGTGAACATTTACCAGAGAAGATGCCAGATATTAAATTAAAAGGCTTTATGGGAGCTCTTGGTAAAAAACAAGGCTTTGTATACTTAGCTGATACAACAGTAACTGGGCGTATCGCTCGCTTAATGAAATCAGGATTATTATGGTATTACAAACGTCAAAATGATTAATTAGCTGAAAGGGATTGTTTCAAAAATCATTTTGAAACAATCCCTTTATTTTTATTAAACCGTTTCGTCTGGGACAAACCCTAAATTTTCAAGGGCCGTAAATACAGGCTTTAATTGGACATAGCCCTCTCCAACTACCTCATTGTTAATGAGGACAAGGGGGTAGAAAAATTCATCGTCTTGAATACGTGACGCATACTCTTGGTCGCGTTCATTCTCAATTGGACCTTCAATATCGATATAGCGAATATCATATGCTTGATCTGGATATTTGCGATTGATGGCTGCTTGTAGCCACTCATATGTATCCTTGGAAGATGGGGCATTGACACAACTAGCACAGATGACAGCTGTTCCATAAATTTCAATCATAGGTTTTGTTGATGGCATAGTATTTTCTCTCCTTGTGATTCAATATTGGATTTTTTCTGTTGCTAACATTATAATCATTATAAGGAAAGGAGTCGAGATAAATGGCAGAAGCAACAATTAACGACCAAGTTCAAGAGGTATTAGATAAATTACGTCCATTCTTACTACGTGACGGTGGAGACTGTGAATTAGTAGATGTTGAGGATGGCGTTGTGAAATTACGTTTATTAGGTGCTTGTGGCAGTTGCCCAAGTTCTACGATTACATTAAAAGCTGGTATTGAACGAGCATTATTAGAAGAAGTACCAGGTATCGTGGAAGTAGAGCAAGTATTCTAAGCCTTTTTAAAAAGTTCTAGCTGTTTGCAAGCTAGAACTTTTTTATTTACCTATTTATGACGCGCATGTTCTTTTTCTTCACGAATAATGGCCCACTGTTCTTTCGCCATATCTATAATTTTTGCCTCACCACCGACACTTTGTTTTTCAATGACTCTAGAAAAGAAGCGTGTCGCATTTTCAATATCTCCAATACGTCTAGATAATTCAGCAATCATATACATAATTCGGACAGCTGACATTTGTGTAGAGCTGTAGTCCTCGGTAGAATAAGATTCCATATAATAATCACGTGCTAATTTCATAAAGCGCTCTTCTTGTCCACTATTGTTTAAGGAACGATAAAGCCATGCAAGACGTAGAGTTAGTCCAGCAATCGCTACATTTTTTTCTTTTTTAATCGTGCCACAAAGAAACGCTAACTTATAGGCTTGAATCGCTTGAAATACTGTACGTTCACCCTTGAAATCATGATGCACCCATTTTTCTGTAATTTGTGTACGTATATCATCTTGGATACCCGGTGCAAAATATTTTGTAAAGTCTTCTGTAAAGGAAAAGCCACAATGTTCACATACAAAAACATTATAATAGAGAGCATTCACTTCATCTGCATAAATAGGTTGAAAATCTGTTTCCGTATGATCTACTTTAATAAATTTTGAACGCACTTTTAATGTTGGAAATTCTTTTTTGCAATTTAAACATTGAATTTTTTTCTCATAATATGGTGAAATCTCCATATATATTACCCCCTGCCAAGAATTCGTTGTAACTATTATACCAATGATGTTTTTATTAACATGAATAAAAAATACTATTAATGTGAAAAATATGAGAATTATAACTTATAATCGACTTGAAGCTGAATGTTTGTCATACAATGGTCAAAATTGTTATGATAATACGTAAGAAGGAAGGTGATTGGGATGACAAGTACAAAGCAAATTATAGAAGTGACACAGGCTGCTGGCTTTCATATTAATGAAATGATGGAGCATAATGAAGAACGAGGTTCTTTTTTACGTGTAGTGGTGAATGGTGGCGGCTGTAGCGGGCTATCCTATGGCATGCATTTTGATAAAGAGAAAAAAGATGATGATTTTGAAGATGTTCAGCATGGTTTAACAATTCTTGTTTCCCGTGAAGATGCGCCGATTTTGATGGGAACAAAAATTGACTATAAACAATCGCTAATGGGCGGTGGCTTCACAATCGATAATCCAAATGCCATTGCATCATGTGGCTGTGGTACGTCTTTCAGAACAGCAAAGCGTGAAGGTACACCTGAGGTTTGTGAGTAATTAAACGTGATATAAATGTAGAAGAAGGATTGTAAATTGCAGTGAAAATATGAGTGTACACAATCCCGATTATATGTAAACACAACCCTAAATTAGCGTATTTAGGGTTGTGAATACCGAGCCTTTTTGATTTGTATGTTGCAAAACATTACGAATTAAGGAGGCTTTTTTGTATGGTATTGAAAAAGAAGAAACGAACAGCTATAGGTAAGATGGCAATGGAGAAAGAATATCCAAAGATTACTTTTGAGCAAGCAATTGACCTTGTGGTATCTGCTAAAAGCGCAGAAGGGCTGCGACCACGAACGTTAAAGGATTACCACAAGGATTGGGGTTACTTTGTTAAATGGTTAGAGCAGACCTATGAGATTGAAACAGTTGATGAACTAACACCACAGATTTTCCGTGATTATATTAACTATCTTAAGTATGATGCGAAAAAGTATGAAGGGCATAAATTTATTAAGGAAGAACAAGGGCTAGGATTGGCTGATACAACAATCAACATTCGATTAAGAGTGTATAAAGCAATGTTTAACCATTTAGAGCGTGAGGGATTGATAGCGTTTAATCCTATGGAGTCTGTAAGGCTGATAAAACAAGATATTGACCTCACAAATTGCTTTACCGATGAAGAAGTCAAAGAGCTTTTCAAACAGCCTGAGAAACGTGATTATGTTGGTTTTCGAGATTATGTTGCTATGACGCTTTTATTAGATTGTGGACTGAGAGCAAATGAGTTATTGAGCTTACGAGTGGCTGATATAGACTTTCAGACACGCTTCATCACGCTCAAAGCAGAGGTAAATAAGAATCGTAAACCACGTATTGTACCAATGTCTGCTCATTCAGTAAAGCTTCTTATACAACTTATAGGAGAGAATAAAAAGCATTTCACCACTGATAGAATCTTTTTGTCGCAGTGGGGAGAGCCTTTAGGACAGAATCATTTCAATAAGCGTTTGAAGTATTATGCTGATAAAGCAGGGATAAAAGGTAAAAAGGTTACTGCTCACGTTTATCGTCATACATGGGCTAAGAATATGACGCTTAATGGCTGTGATTCTTTCACACTTCAAAAGATGGGTGGTTGGAACGATATTAGGACAATGCGTAGGTACATCCAAATGGATACAGACGATTTACGCAAGACACATGATAGCTATTCACCTGTGATAAACATGTTGAATAAGAAGCAATAAGATTACTTTAACAATGGCTGTCTATGTCTTAGATTCAGTTTGTTTCTATGATGTAGGCAGTCATTCTTGTGCCAAGACGTTGTCTTTAACAGAAATAATACAGTTAATTAAAAAAATTTCAAAAAAACCTGTCAAAATTAGAAAAATAATATATAATATCATGTGTAAGGAAGATTTTTAGGCACATACAGCAGAACATACATCTCGACAATGAGATAGTGCCTAGTATAGTCAAATAGGTTTTTGAAATCCTTTTAGAGGGGTTTATTCGATTTTGCCTTTTATTTTAAATAATAGGTTTATTAAGAATAGGCTTTTTAAGGATAAGGCTATGCTATGGGTTGTTTGTTGTTATGATAATTTGGTCTAAGAACGCAAGAACGTAAACCAAACATTTCAAATGATAGACACTTTTAAACGCTAGTTTAAGAGTGTCTTTTTATATTCTACAACGATAATAACTGAAAGGACTACTTGTGCAAAAATGGTTTCTTTCAGAACCTCGATTTTCCATCATCAACCTACATTTGAGTATCTTCATGACACCTTTATTACCCTGTTTAAAGAAAGACCCTTATTAAAGAGAGAACAAGAGAGGAGAAAAGAAAATTAATACAAAAATTTTTGTAAAGGTACAGAATAGACTTATTACCGAAGATACAGAATCTCACCTGTCTGTTAATGGATTATATCTATATGTACTAATTAATTCACAACTGAATATTAACAAGACATTTTCTACAAATAGAGATGTTTTGATTCAACAGCTAGAAGGTGTATTTGGTTCTAAGCGAAGTACCGTTGTTGCAAAGCTAAATAGTGCAATGGAAGAGATATTAGAAAAGTCGCCTTTGGTTGTTGATAATTCGGATTGGGAAAATAGTTCGAGTAAAGAGCTATTAACTTTCCGTATGCCTGAGAATCGAGAGAACCATACGCAAGTACCATATGAAGTGATACTGTCGCTGAACGATGTCGATATGCTTTATATCTACGTGTGTGTTGCTCGATGGGCAAATAGAGATAAAGGCTTCTTCAAGTGTTCTTACACACGGTGGGCAGAGTTGCTCCAATGCTCAGAACGAACAGCTAAGAGCAAAATAAAAGAAGCTGTATCTAAGAAAGTGATATTCGTTAATCGTGGAAACTATATTGAAGGTTCTTCGAAGAAGCAAGATATTAACGAATACACGATTAAACCAATTGAACAGAAGGATAAGACCATGGCTTCTATTGCTTACGAAAATGCCGAGAATAGCAAGTATTATGACGGAGTTTTAGGCTATGATAATACACCCTTAGCTGAAAGAAAAGGTTTCTATGAATATGCTAATCAAGTGGTGATTGCAACTTGGGCTTTTGAAAACCCTGATAAATCAATTTATCCAGAAAATGATCATTACTATACGGTTGCTATTGCTCAAAGAAGAAAGAAAACACATCTATTAGCACCTGAAGAAGAAAAGCTATTAGAAGTGGCACAACGAAGAATTAAGATTCTAGCGACTAACGAAAAGCTTAAAGCTATTGTTAACGATAAGATTGAACGAGCTAAGAAGCTAGTTAGTCTAATTAGTAAAAATGATATTTTATTCGTAACTTATAAAGAAAAAATAAAAAATAACAAGCCTGTGACTACATCTTCTTTAAACGGATTTGAACAATCAATCCAAGAAGATGATGACCTATTTGGCGAAGATTAAAGGAGTCAATAAAAATGACAATTAATACAATTCAAACTGAAGGAGAAGTAAAAATGAACGTAGCAGTGAAGAAAAAGAAACGAGGAAATAATATAAAGGAAAAAGGGAATATCTTAATTGTTTTCCCTAATGCTGTGGATACTAGACCATTTATCTTTGATGCTGAAGACAGAGCTTTACTAGAAGAATATACTATCTGTCGAAATAAAGGTGGTTATGCAGTTGCATATGATAAAGTTCTTGGTAAAAAAGTATATCTTCATCGAGTCTTGATGAAAATGATAGATAAACCTTCCACAGATTTTGTAGACCATATTGATGGGGATAAGAATAACAATAGAAAATCTAATCTTCGCATCTGTCATGGAGAGGACGCTAATAACCAAAGTAATGTACATTTTACTTTTCAGAGTGGGGCAATAGTGAAGCGTTATCGTACTCCAAACGACACATTTATATTAGCTTATACCGATGGTATTTTGCCTTATGTGGAGTTTGATTATCGCAGTTACTCGGATTTAATAGTGCATTATAAGGCACTTTATGAAGATGGTTTTGAACAAGCTACAAAGTTAAAATTATTAGAAAGTAAACTTGAATGTCTTAATCGGATTGAGACTTCTAAATCGAAAAAAGAAGTAAAAAGATTGAAAGGTGAACTAAATGTACTTGATGCTCTGATAGAAAAAGTGAAATTAGCATATGATTCTGCAAGGCTATTAAAAGCAAAAGGTTTTATGCCTAGTGAATTTTTCTTTGTAGATAAAAGGATGCGATTAATAGGAGAAATTGATAAAACTCCAAAGGAAATTGTTGAATCGGGTGTTATTTCAAAAATGATTTACTTTGGGAACTATCATGATAAGCCGATAGTGGGAAACCATTCAGTTAAACCAAATAGAAAAACAATATATTAGTTTGGAAAGAAGCACATCACAATTGAGTGGTGTGCTTTTTCTTTTGGTCTAACTAATCACAAACCTAATGTTACGAGCAAAACACATGAATCTTGTTGAAGTGCTTGATAGAGTGGGTGGCTTACTACTGTACCTGATACTGAGTTAGCTACAACGAAACAAGTTGCTGAGTTCTATGGTGTTGATGTAATAATAGCACAAAAAAGAGCAATCCTGAATGTTGCTTCGAAATATCAAAGTAGCTCAAGAGGTTCGTAACCAATTCGTGAACAATGTTGGGAACGAGGTGTGTAGAGCGCCTTTAGTTAGTATGATAGCCTAAAAAATACCTAGTCATCTAATTGTACAATTGATTTCGCCTTTTTAATGAATTTATCTGTATCCTTAGACTTAGCTAAGCATTGTCCAATAGAAAGTAACTCGAAATAAATAGAATCTTTGTTAGCTGTAGTAAATGTCAAAGAATCTAACAATATAAACTTTTCATCTTCTTTATCATTCTCATTGCGCTTAGAATCTATGTGAGTACCACCCTTTTTATTGGCAATATACTTTATGAGTTCTCTACGCTTAATAGGTGTTCCGTTGATGATAATACAGTTAGATTCCGCAAATTTTGTAATTCCTAAAGCTTCTTTTTCAGTTTTCAAGTTCTTCTCTTTTTGATATAAAGCTTGTATTTCTTTAGTGTTTAGGGCTTTATTGATAATTTGAACACCTTCTATTTGGATACCACTAAATGCACCACCACCAGCTTGAGCGAAGGAAACTTCTTGTAAATCGTTAAATATTGAACTTTCTTCTATTATAGGTGCTTGCACTTTAGGCTCTTTTTCAAAGCCAGCAGTTCGCCAAGCTTTACTGAAATTTTTATCAACAATTAACATTCTTAGTACATTGCTACTTCTTCGTAAAGAGGCATCTTTAATAGATTCATCCCAATCGTTTTTAAGGTAAATTAAATCTTCAGCAACTGCTCTAATTAGTTCTAAGTCTGAGCTATTCAATAATTTCAACTCCAAATGTAATTTTGGATAATTATAACATAATAATCTGATGGTGGAATTAGTTTACATTTAAAATGGCTTATGATACTTGTTAGTGGGATTTGGGGGCAAGTTACATACAACGAGCTTGTGTGGCTTGATATTGAAGTAAAGGAATCATTCACAAAGGTTGTCTGATTGGTATTACAGAGCTATGTATGGTGCATCAAGAAACGGATGGCTGTTCCTTCTAAACGATACGATAAGCTCTAAATTGTTACTAATCTAATCGTTTACTTACCTAAAGGAATCACATCATAAACCTACATTGATTGCACCAATGGATAAACAGATGAAAGAGCAGCAAGTTACAAGTCAAATTGTTTCATTGATTAAATTGTAATTTATTCCATTTATAGATTTACATATAAGAACATAATCTTCCTACGAGAGTGATTGATTTCTGATAGAAATTTACCTATGAGAATGATTGTCAAGTTACGAAAAGGTTGCTTATCGAAACTTGAATATAGTACAATAAATTTACAAAGTTAAGTAAAAAAGGAAGTGTGGTCGTGGGAGAATTAATTCAAGTTCAATCAATTATCGAAAATAAGAAAGTGAATGATGCTATCCAACAGGAGATAGATAAGAAGTCAAAAATGTATGAAGGGGACTTCAAACGATTTGAACAGTATGCAAAGCAACGGAGCTTAGAATTATCGTTCGCTACGCTTGAAAAATATTTGCTACATACGATTCAAAAGGGTCTTAAACTAAGTACATTCAACAAACGTTCAGCAGGCATCAAACATTTCTTAGTCAATACATATAGATTGGTTGAAACAGAAGAACAAAACAAGCGTATTGCCCTACTAAGACAAAAATACAATCATACTGATTACGCAAAGCAGAAGCTTATGAAAGGTCAATCAGCACAATCCAAAAGTGAAGTCATGGCATTGATTGATAAGCTTGATACGAGAGCCAAAGCCATTGCATTGTTCAATCTGATTACAGCTTGTAGACCTTCTGAAATGATTAATATAAAAATTGAAGATATTGATTTAGATAATTGCTCGGTCAATGTTTACATGGTGAAGCAAAGTGAATGGAAATCTAAGCGCCTAACGCTTGAATGTGTAAATGCTGTTCGTGCTTATGTAGTAGAATATGGTCTAACGAAAGAATGTTACCTTGTAGGTAAAGTTGATAAGCACAACAAATATCACAATACAAAAATCAGTGATACAGCTTATCGTAAATCAATCCACAAGTGGCTAAAATTTGCTCCTTACACTTTACGCAAGACACAGATTTCTGCTATGCATGAAGCAGGAGCAGACCTAGCAACAATAGCAAAACAAAGCGGTCATAAGAATCTTGAAACAATTAATAAACACTATCTATCGGTAAACGATAGAACGATTGACAAGTACCTTTAGTAAGGGGAATCTAATTTTGATGGAGTTAAAATTGGATGTTTTGGTTATTTAATGGTATTTTTGTAATAACCTTCTGTAATGCTAAAGGAATAAGAGGGGGAGTTATACATGGATAATATACCTATTTATACAATAGGATATGGAAATAGAGAAATTAATGAGTTTTTAAGTTTATTGGTAGCACAAAAGGTTGAATTTCTTATTGATGTAAGAACAAGTCCTAAAGGAAGCTATAACCAGGATTTTATAGGAAATAATTTAAAGGAACATACAAAAGCCAAAGGTATTCGCTATGTATTTATGGGAGATTTACTTGGTGGCAGACCTCCTGAAGAAGAGTGTTACACAAATGGTAAAGTAGATTATAGAAAAGTATCTTTGCAGCCATTTTATAAAAAGGGGCTTTCAAGACTTAAAACAGCTTATGATAAGAACTTATGTGTTGCTTTAATGTGTAGTGAACAAAAGCCTGAATCGTGTCATAGAAGTAAATTGATAGGTGAATCATTAACCGAATTGGGTATTGAAATAGTTCATATTGATGAAAAAGGGAAAGTTATTAATCAACAAATGGTATTAGATAGAATAACAGGTGGTCAGTTAGCCTTGTTTGAAGAAGTATTTACTTCTAGAAAAAAATATTTGGAGGACTGAAATGGAGTTTCTGACTATAGGGGTGTATGGGTACTCTGAAGAGGAGTTTTTTAAATCTTTGAAGGATGCTGAAGTAGACTTGTTTATTGATATTAGGCAAAGAAGGGGGGTTCGTGGTAAACAATATAGCTTTGTCAATAGTACATATCTTCAGCAAAAATTAAAAGATATGGGTATTAGTTATAGACATGAAAAGAATCTTGCACCGACAACAGAGATTCGCAACGCTCAAAAAATGGCAGATAAACAGAATAATGTGTTGAAAATCAATCGAAGCGAGCTAGGTGATGTTTTCAAAAATAAATATCAAGAAGAGATACTTGATAATTTTAACTTTGATAGCTTTATTAGTGAAATGATTGATATGAAGTACAAGTATATTGTATTGTTCTGTGTTGAATCTACTCCATCTGCTTGTCATCGAGGGTTAGTAGCGAATTATCTAAAAAGAATGAACTATAGCATAAAACATATTACAAATTAGGGAGGATTTATTTTGTATATAATAACAGGGATAACTAGAATGAATGGAGACAGGATTTGTTTAAGTTTTTATGACACTGAAAAAGGATATTATTTAAGACCTAAAAGAAATGGGAATTATTTAACTAGAAGTGATTTGGGAAGCTTACGTGTATATGATGTAATAAACTGTGAGGTAGATGAAGATGTTCATATTCGTAATCCTCATGTAGAAGATTGCCATTTAATGGGTAATATTGAATTTGTCAGGCATTTAAGCGGTACAGAAATAGATGAACTTCTTGAAGATTTGGCATATGAAAGTGCTATTGAACTGTATGGTGTTGATGCTAGAGGTGAAAATATATTATTTCAAGAAGGAACTAAGTGGGTTGTAGAACCTGATACAGGGAAATTGGCATTAGGTACAGTAAAAGTACAAAGTTATCAAATATATATAGATAAATTTGATAAGTTGAAAATAGATTTCACAGATATAGATGGAACTTTTTACGAGTGGGTACCTATAGTTTCGCTTGAAATCACAAATAATCCAAGCAATTATACTGAAAGATATGAAGGAGAGGCATACATAAGGTTGAGTTTAGCAACGCCACATCAGACACCTAGTTGGAATAGAGAGCTTTGTACATTACAATGTTCAAGTGTTCGAAAGATTTAGCGGTAGAAATCACATTAAAAAGCATACATTTACTTTAATTTAATTTGACTATAAATGTGTTATTACAGAATCAGAAAAAGATAAAATCATTCTTTTACTTAGTATTGATATTGCAGGTCATGAAGCTTGTCCGAGCTACAAAGTGACCTCGCAGGAGCTTCACAAAGCCTCGTCACAGGTCAGGTCGATACATAAGTCATGTGAGGACAACTTATCCTTACAGTTCCATCTGAGAAGGGTTTAGAAAACAATGACAAAGGGCGGTATGGTAGCCCCCTAATTAGCGATATTCGACATACCCCCTGTTTACCTAGGAAGCGTCCATTTACACGCATCGAAACAGACCTCTCAAACGAAACGATATGATAGCTAAAACAATCAAGTGCTGGCATAAGCTTGCACTTTTTATTTGAGCGTTCGTGAAGCTTTCATATGGCTTGTGAGAAGTGTATAGCAGATTCATAGCTTGCCCTAAGAGGTTGAGTTGAATATTGCTTAGTGGAGGTCAGAAGCTTGTCACAGAACCATTTCAAGTGTCACATGGCTAAGCTTAGGTAGGGGTTTGGTTAGCGATATTTTGATGATGATGAATGGAGAATCCAAGTGACCTGCTGCACGCACACCAAAAGGAAAATGAAGTGAGACGAGAACAGCCTTGTAAAGTTGTAGTATATAGGAATCAATGATGATTAAGCCAAGAGAAATGGATAGAGTCGTGTGTTAGGTTGCATTATCCAGAGTGTAAGGTTCGATATTTAAGTGGTATAAACTACATGTTTATATCCTTTTTTTTGTGGGAAATGTTATAGTTAATTTACAAATATTTCTTGGTGGTGGTAATGGAATGGGAATGTTACAGGATAGAATTAATGAATTGGATAGTGCTATTGTGAATGTTGTAGGTGATTTGGTTAATACTATGGGGTTTTATAATACTGATAGACTAATGTCCTACCTAGAAGAAGGAAAGAAGAATTGGAGTTCAACAGGTAGGTATCCTTTTGAAGAGTTAGTGTTCCATAACATTAAAACAAATGCAACAATTATCTTGCAACATGATGAAATTGAAATTACTAGATATAAATATATAAAAGTTAAAAATGGAAGTTTGATGTATGAAAATCAGCAAAATAAGTCAGGGAAAGCTACAGCGGTATATGAGATTAGAAAAGAAGTGTATAGTTCAACGTGGAATTTAAAATTTGCAGATAATTCACAAGCTTTTCAAACATGGGAAGATATGAAAAAGCATGTATTGACTACATATAAATATGACATTGGAGAGGAGTTATTAGATGGAGAAAAAGTTACTTCTTGATATTGAAACAGGTGGCTTCCAAGTAGAAGATGAAATCTATGAGGTAGCGGTTTTAGCGATTGAGAATGGTAAAGTAGTTGATTCACTTCACTTAGGGGAAATTGAAGATGAAAATGAGATTCACGAAGGCATGGGAGCAGGCTATGCATGTATTAGTGAAAAAGAGTACTATATTTCAAAATTTCAAAGCTTTGTCACAAAGTATCCTTATCCCTTTATAGCTCATAATGCTTCATTTGATAGAAAATTCTTAGTTCATTATGGTTGGATAAGTGACGAAGCAACTTTCTATGATTCTGTAAGAGCGATTAAAAATGCATGTCCATATTTATTTGGTTATTCACTAGACTACTTGGTGAACTACTTTGGTATTAAGAGAGGTAAAGCTCATACAGCAATAGATGATGTACATGTATTGTTTAAGGTATTAGAAGCAGCTCAACCTAATCAGTGGTTGCCTTTATATAAAGCGTCACCTAATGCTTTTAAATCGTCAGCTAAGAGCTTCCTAGAAAGAGGATTAGAGCTAAAAGGTGAATCAGAAGCGTTTAAAGGAAAGCACCTTGTGTTTACAGGGGCTTCCCAGTTCCCAAGAGTATTAATGCAAGAAATAGCGATTGCCTGTGGAGCAACAGTTGGTAATAGCGTAAATAAGAAAACAGACTATTTAATTTGTGGAGAAAAAGTAGGGGCTAATAAAATTAACAAAGCAATAGAGCTAGATGTACCAATGTATGAGGATAGTTGGTTTATTGATATTGTCTTTCAGGATTTAGCAATTGAAGAATCTAGGTATAAGCCTATAGAGCTATCAAATAGTTTTGAGATAACACAGTATTCAACTATACAATCTCCATACAAGATGCTTAGTGAATTTGAAGGTAAGAAAGTGAATATAGCTTGCCTAAAGTGGCGAGTGCAAAGTATTGTCAGTGAATTACTTGAAAAAATGGGGGCAACAGTTGTAGTAGGCTCTAATGGAAAGAAAGTAGACTACATGATTTACACAGACAATGGTGAGTACAAGTTATTAGAGCAGTCTGAGGAGTTAGAGATTGTTGCTATTCCTGTTTCAATGTTTAATCGAATGGTCTTGGAAGGAGAACCTGTATGGAATCATTAGTATTAGAGTTACAGAGAAAATCTTACCAAAATGATTCGTTAATGGTTAACCTTTAAGTACAATAGAAAGGCAATAGTGAAGAATAATCTAGATAAGGATTTAGTTCTTTTCTGTGCGAATTGCAATCGGAGAGTGTATTGGTTACTAATATTGAAATACATTATATAGAATAAGGAGTTTATGATGGAAAAAGGTGCTATAATTGAACATTACTGTTCAAGATGTTTAAGAGATACAAGTCATAACGTAGTTAAAGTTTTTGAAGAAACATTTAGAGATGATTATATTTGTGATGAATACCATGCGATTGTTAGATGTAGAGGATGTGATAATACTTCATTTAGATATGAATTTCATGATATTGACGCTTCAAATGGATATGATGAAGTACCTATCACGGTTGACATATTTCCAAAAACAATAAAGGGTCATCGATATATTGGTAAGTCTTATTATTTCCCTGATATAATTAAAAATGTATATTACGATACCATCAAAGCATTAGCAGTTGACTCTAAAATAACTGCTGCTTTAGGGCTTAGAGCGATTATAGAAGCTATTGGTTTAGATAACGGAAGTAATAAGGGAAATTTGTCTCAAAAAATTGATGAATTGACTTCTAAAGGATTGATTTCAGAGAAATCTTCACAGATTTTACATGGAGTAAGATTCTTAGGGAATGACGTTGCACATAGGATTATAGTTCCATCTGATACACAACTTATGGTGGCTTTAGAAATCGTAGAACAAATGTTAATTAGTATATATATATTACCGAATGAAGCTTCGCTGTCATTAGATACTGAATATGGGGATTTGGAAGAAATTGAATATTGTATTATACGAACATTAAAAGACGGTAGGTTTGTTAAAGGAGAAGAAGTAACATTAATCGAACTGTTAGGTGATAAGTACCGAAGAATACAAAGAAATAGTGACAAATTTGAAGAAAAATTAAATCAAAAAATTACCAATGATTTATTTAAAGGTTTAAGTGTAAGCGATAAAAAGAAACATAAAAATGCAAAAGTGATGCAATACTATAGGATTTGTTAATATTAAAAAGGATGTGCATTTACGCATTTTTAAATTTATTAGTAGTTTATAAACTACTAATATGATGTAGCGTTTTTGTAGGTTTCCATACCAAGTTTGTAAATATGTAATACTTCCTAGTACAGAGAGCTTTGAAAATGGAGTAGTAAGTAAATCCTAGTAGGGTTGTTTAGGAGACATGGTATTTATGCATCATCTATTAATTCGATTGTTGATGACTAACTATCGTGATAAAAGATATGATGTATGAATTTCTTATATTCTGAGAGGTCACATAAACGTCTGTAACGCATCTCTAACGACAATTGAACAATTAGTCATGTTAGTTTTCAATGCGTATACAAACTAAGCTCAAGCATTAAGGAAGGAATAGAATAAGAATAGCAAAGAAGTGGGATAAACTAAGTGTTTATCTCGTTTTTTTATTATGTAACTATACTTTGAATTAAAGGTATAATTATTTTAAGTAACTTGAGAAATCTTTTAGAGCCATCTAAAAATTAGAAGGGGGTAAAGTTATGGCGGAAGAACAAAATAAACAGTTGCAAAATGAACTACATAACGCATTATTAGAAGCAGCAAGAAGTGCTAAAAGTATTGGATACAATCCTACTAAATTTAATCAAATGATAGCAACTGAAGGTGGATACATTGTTGCAAAAAAACTGATTCATAAAACGTCTACAGGGTTTGAGAAATTATGGGAACTTAACCGATTAGATTTATCAACTGAAGCTGTGATACTACAAAAAAAATTTAAACCTTTGTTTACTAACGAAGAGTTGGAGACTGCTAAAACTAGATTAAGCGAATTTGGTTATGAGGTAGAAGATATAAGTTTCGATTTGCCACCTTTGCAACCAAGTGGACGAGAAAGAGAATTTATTGATTATGAAGACTATTTAAAAGCAAAAGTTATTTTTGAACATCTTGTTAATGGTTTAACACATAGAGAGTTGGATGAGTCAGTTCTTAGTTTAGATAAAGGCAAGAGCAAAGGACTTCAATCTATGAATATTCTTCATTATTTGGGGATGAAAGCAGATTACAAAGGGATTTTTGAAGGTAAAGAATTAAACGAAGTACTAGATATATTAACAGAGCAAGGAAAAGAATTTGAAGAATCAGTGCGATTACTAACACTTTTAGATGATAGAGGTTTAATACATACTATCAATTCAGACCTTGAAGCTGAACAAGTAGAAGAAGGACATGGAATAGAAGGAAATGTGAAATATTATTATGGTAAACGTTATGAAAGAGATTCTAAGAATAGAACATTAGCGATAAAAAAGCATGGTTTAAATTGCTATGCATGTGGCTTTAATTTTGAGGAAGTGTATGGGGAACGTGGAAAAGATTTTATAGAGATTCATCATGTTAAACCGTTAAGTTCATTAGAAGAAGCAGTTGAAATTAATCCTGAAACGGATTTAGTTCCTCTTTGTGCTAACTGTCATCGAATGGTACATAGAAGGAAAGATAATGTACTTAGTATTGAAGAACTCCAAGAACTGATAGAGCAGTATAGGAATTAATTCTAAAAGTTTTTTGATTAAGGTGGAGGTCTGATAATTAGGCTGGATAATTACCTCTGTCTTAACCACTCTACCAACATCGCTTAGAATAACCTACCGAGGTAGCCATTGTGTCTATCTCGTTTTTTGTTTGTGTTGTTAAAACAGATAATGCCATTTGAAAACCTTTTGAAAGCTCCTATGCTTCGATTTTGGTTTGCTTTTGTTTCTCCATAGGAGCGTAAACAGAGCTTATTGAGGACAATAGGGGGAGTGGTTTCCGATATTGAAATAAGGTATCTTCTAAAATATAGGTTACCTGTATCAACCACACGAATTAAAGTTGCAAATGAAACGATTTACCACACTTAGTAATGGTTTTTCTACGTAAGTTAGGGTACAATCTAATCAGCGATATACATAATCATAGAGGCATGGGATACACAATCCACACTGTGATTTACAATCCATCAAAACAACGACAAACGCTGATATAACAGCATCTATAAACAATCGCTAATGGGCGGTGGCTTCACAATCGATAATCCAAATGCCATTGCATCATGTGGCTGTGGTACGTCTTTCAGAACAGCAAAGCGTGAAGGTACACCTGAGGTTTGTGAATAAAAGTAAATAAATCCATTCGAATAATGGGCTAACAATAATAGGCTTCTTTGATTGATGATGTTGCAAAACATGATGAATGAAAGGAGCTTTTTTCTTTCTTTTTATTTTCCCGTTTGTAAGTAACTATGTTAAAAATCATCTGACACTTCCAACAAATTTTTATGACCTTATTTAGTGAAATTCAAGGCAATGTATAATAGCTTCTTTCATTGAGGTTGAATGAAAGAAGCATTTTCACTGTGGATTAACTGTAAAATTCAGAATAAATGCTTCATTCCATAGAAAGTGAGCAGGTATAATAGGTAGATAGAGGTGAAGGTTATGAGAAAAGATCGAGGGAAAATATGGTTGGGTGTATCAGGAGTTACGGTGAATGAGCTTGGACAATGGTTAGTTGTGAAAAAGGCTTATAGCGGATTGAAAGGACGTTGGTCATTGCCAGCAGGTTTTGTTAATGCAGGAGAAACGGTAGATGAGGCGGTCATTCGTGAAATCAAAGAAGAAACAGGCATCGATTGTAGAGTCTCAGGCTTAATTGGATTTAGAACAGGTGTCATCCGTGATGACATCAGTGATAATATGGCCATTTTTTATTGTCGAATGCTAGATGAGCAGCAGCAGGTTTCCATTCAAGAAAAAGAAATTTTAGAAGCTAAATGGTTGTATCCACAGGAACTAGCACAAGATGAAACAACCTCTGTGATGTTAAAGGAAATGGCTTCCAATCAATTTGAAAGACATCAATTAGAGGCGATAGAAGGGATTAATCCAGGTGATATTTTTGGTTATACCTCTTATCGTTTATTCTTTAAAAAATAATATGACTTTTAGGAGGTGACCTTTGATGGAGCTGTTTTTATTTATGTTAGAGCGAGTTGGGCTGATCATTGTGTTTGCCTTTTTAATGTCAAGATGGCGACTCTTTCGAGAAAAGCTGTTTCAGGAGCAAGGAACGAAAGAAAAAATATGGCTCATTATTATCTTTAGTAGCCTATGTATTATCAGCAGTTATACAGGTATTAAAATTGAAAGTGGGACAATCCATCCTTTAAATCAGATGATACATAGTACGATCAATGCGGAGGAGGCCATTGCTAATACGAGATTAATTGGTGTCGCCATTGCAGGAATTTTTGGTGGACCACTTGTTGGTGTATGTGTAGGAATTATTGCAGGTATTCACCGAATTACACTTGGTGGTTTTACAGCAATAGCCTGCGGTGTTTCAACGATTCTAGCTGGCTTTATTACAGGTGGTTTAAGTAAACGCTTTAAAATACGTCAAACTTTTTCCTATAAGAAAGCAGTCATTATCGGCATCTGTGCAGAAACGATTCAAATGCTGGTGATTTTAGTAGTCGCGAAGCCATTTGAGCAGGCCTTGCAGCTAGTCTCATTAATTGCAATGCCGATGATTTTAATGAATGCCTTTGGGATATTTTTATTTTTCATGATTATTAAAACGTTTATTGATGAAGAGGAGCGAACAAAGGCATTACAAACCCATCAAGCTTTTTCAATTGCCCAACAAACAATTGAGCATTTTCGTAAGGGCTTGAATGAAGAATCATGCCAAACGGTTGCAGAAATTATTAAAAGAGAAATAAAAGTAGATGCGGTCGCTATTACCGATAAAAATGGGGTGTTAGCACATGTTGGCGTTGGTGAGGATCATCATTTAATTCATCGAGAAATCATGACAGCTTTGACAAAACGAGTATTAGAGGAAGGCAAAATTTTAATGGCTACATCTCAAAAGGAAATTCAATGTCCACACACTAGCTGCCCATTAAGTGCTGCCATTGTCTTGCCCTTGAAGGTACAGCATCGAACAGTTGGAAGCTTAAAGCTTTATTTCACTAAAGCGGATTCTTTGACAGGGGTGAAGAAGGAGCTAGCAGAGGGTTTGAGTAGACTATTTTCCTCTCAGCTTGAATATGCTGAAATTGAGCAACAGCGTAAATTATTAAAGGATGCTGAAATCAAGGCATTACAAGCACAAGTTCATCCACATTTCTTCTTTAATAGTCTGAATACTATTTCAAGCTTGATTCGGACAGATGCAGATGAGGCAAGAGCATTATTAATCAAGCTTAGTACATTTTTTAGAAGCAATTTGCAGGGCGCACGGCAAATGCTCATTCCATTGAAAAATGAAATAGATCATGTTGAAGCTTATTTATCTATTGAGCAAACACGGTTTCCAAATCGTTACGAAGTTGAATTTATCATGGATGAAACACTCTTTGATGTGCAAATTCCTCCATTTACCTTACAGCCTCTTGTCGAGAATGCTATTTATCATGCCTTTAAAAATTGTAATGAAGGCAAAATCTATGTCAAAGTACAACGTGTGAATGATAAGCTGGTCCTGTTAACGGAAGATAACGGCTGCGGTATGAGGAAGGAGCAGGTAAAACAACTTGGCAAGCGTATAATGCAATCTGAACAGGGGACAGGAACCGCTCTTTGGAATATTTATCAGAGGATCCATGAAATTTATGGTTCTGAAGCGGATTTTCATATAACAAGTACGTTAGATGTGGGCACAAAAATTATGATTCAACTGCCGTTAAAGGCGACTAGATGGGAGTAGAAAAATTTGAATGTATATATTGTGGATGATGAACCCTTAGCACGCGCGGAACTGCGATATTTATTAGAGCAAACAGCATTAGTGAATGTTTGTGGTGAATCTGAAAATCTTGAGGAGTTGTGCAAAGCGTCACAGCTTGAAGAAGTCGATTGTATATTTTTAGATATTGAATTAGGCATGAACAATGGACTTGACTTAGCTAAACAATTATTACTGAATGCACAGAGACCTGAAATTATTTTTGCTACAGCCTACGATGACTATGCTTTGCAGGCATTTGAAGTCAATGCATTTGATTATATATTGAAACCCTTTGAGGCAGAAAGGGTACAAACAGCTGTGGAAAAACTGTTAGCTAAAAAAAGAGCTGCGCAAGCAAAAACAATGGAGGAGTTAAAGGCATCTCAGTTGGACAAGCTCGATAAGTTAACAGTTTATGTAAACGATCGAATTTTATTATTGAAAATACAGGATATTTTGTATTGTACCTCTGAGGATAGTAAAACGGTTGTTGTGACAGAGCAGGGGCGTTTTTTTGCTTCTGAATCATTGGCCGCGTTAGAAAAAAGACTTACCTTAAAAGGCTTTGTACGTGTCCATCGCGCGTATATTGTCAATTTAGAGCATATTGTGGAATTAGAGCCTTGGAGTAGTTCTAAATTTAATTTAATTGTGCATAACAGACATTCCATTCCAGTAAGTAGGCTATATATGAAGGATGTACGGAAAATTTTTGACCTTTCGAAGTAGTTGCATTTCAACGGACAACTACTACCTTTCAACTTTAATTTCTGACATTTCAGTTATTTTACGAATAATATGGACATTCCTTTGCTATGATGTGGAAAAAGTAAAAGGGGTGTTTGCATGAATGCGATTACAATAGTGATAGGGTCTATTTGTATTTTGATGATCAGCTATCGTTTGTATGGCATTTTCTTTACAAAGAAGGTACTTAAAATAAAAGATGATACGCCCACCCCAGCCCACGCTTTGGAAGATGGTAAAGACTATGTTCCGACGAATAAGTGGGTAACCTTTGGGCATCATTTTGCAGCGATTGCAGCAGCAGGACCTTTAGTTGGACCAATCCTAGCTGCACAATTTGGGTATTTGCCTGGACTTCTATGGCTATTAATCGGAGCAGTAATTGGTGGGGCAGTTCATGATGCTGTTGTTTTATTTGCTTCCATGCGTCATGGTGGTAAATCCCTATCGGAAGTGATGAAGGAGGAGTTAGGCCCTATCGCAGGTTTCTGTACAGGCCTTGCGATGCTATTCATTATTACGATTACAATGGCAGGTCTCTCGATGGTGGTGTTAGGTGCTTTAGAGCGCAATCCATGGGGAACGTTTGCTGTAGGTATTACGATACCAATCGCCATGTTTGTGGGTATTGCCTATCGTAAAACAGGCAATTTAATTGTTACATCTACTATAGGCTTTATTTTATTAATGATTGGGGTATTTATCGGACCGCTTATTCAAGGCACAGCATTCGGTGATTTTTTAACATTTGATCGGGATACATTAGCTATCATCTTACCAATCTATGCCTTTTTTGCCGCTGCATTACCTGTGTGGCTTTTATTAGCACCTCGTGATTATTTAAGTAGTTTCATGAAGATTGGGGTATTTATTGCACTAATTATTGGCGTTTTCTTTGTTAATCCTGCTATTCAATTCCCACCATTGACAGAGTTTATTCATGGTGGTGGACCAGTAATTGCCGGTCCTGTGTGGCCGTTTGTTTCTATTACAATTGCCTGTGGTGCCATTTCTGGCTTCCATGCTTTTGTAGGCTCAGGAACAACACCTAAGATGATTGATCGTTGGGAGGACATTCGTATTGTAGGCTTTGGTGCTATGTTAGTAGAGTCACTAGTAGGTGTGATGGCTTTAATCGCAGCTACTGCTCTTCATCCAGCCGACTATTTTGCGATTAACTCAGCACCAGCTGTATTTGCTACATTAGGAATGGAGCCGGTTCATCTACAAGCATTGTCTCAAAATATCGGCATGGACTTGGAAGGACGAACAGGAGGTGCTGTAACGCTAGCAGTTGGTATGACAGATATCTTTACAGGTATTCCTTGGTTCGCAGAGTTATCTTCGTACTTCTATCAATTTGTCATTATGTTTGAGGCGGTTTTCATTCTTACAGCCATTGATGCTGGAACAAGGGTAGCTCGTTATTTAATACAAGATTTTGGTGGCAATGTTTATAAACCACTGAAGCGTACCAATTGGGTACCAGGTACAATTTTTGCTAGTGCACTTGCCTGCTTTATGTGGGGCTATTTATTGTATTCAGGGGATATAAGCTCAATCTGGGTATTATTTGGTGTATCCAATCAGCTAATGGCAGCCATTGGTCTAGTATGTGGAGTGACGATGGTATTGAAGGTCGCAGATAAACGCATCTATGCATTGACATGCTTTATCCCATTGGCTTATTTATACATTACGGTCAACGTTGCAGGCTATTGGATGATTAAAAATGTATACTGGAATCCAGCCGCTGCAGGCTTTAATATGTTAAATGGGATTTTATCTGTTATCATGTTAATGCTTGGCTTCTTAATTGTGCTGACAGCATTTAAAAAATGGGCACAGCTTTGGAAATCACCAAAGTTTTTAGTAGCTCAATCAACTTCATAAAATCATAGAAACTATTGAAGATAAGCATTTGTCTTCAATAGTTTTTTGGTGAAAAAAGCATCTACGACGAAGGAGAAGCAAATACCCGCGGAAGAAGCATCTACCCCTAAATTCAAAGATCAACCATAGATGATCGATTGATGATTTTCCTAAATATGACGAACAAGCGAAAACAAGGATATGTTCATTGAAAGCGGTGTCGTAATCATGTAAACTAATGAGAGGAAAACGGAGGTTATACATACATGGATGGTCCAGTTTCATTAGTGCAGTTAATCATTTCTATTTTGTTATTTTTCGTCATGTTCTTTGGTATCGGATTCTTGTTAAATATGCTGTTACGGATGACATGGTTAATGGCAATTGTGTATCCAATTGTTGTCATCTTTATTGTAGATGAAGTAAGCTTCTTAGATTATATTTTTAAGCCAGGCTCTGCATTCCCAGCATTAATTGATAAATTACAGGCACTTCAGTTTGTGGATATTGCTATTTTATCAGGTGGCTTTGCGGGTTCTATTGTGGCTGGTATCGTGATGATTTATTTACGTAAAAGTGGCTATCGAATGTTCTAACGTGCTTAGTATTCTTTCTTCAATTGAAGAAAGAATACTTTTTTTATACAAAAAAACACAGCCTCCTCTAGAGGATGTGTTGATGTCTGTTAGATGAAAAACTCGTAGGCTATGATGGCGATAAAAATACCCGTTAGAGCCCCAAAAAATACTTCACTTCGTTTATGGCCTAATAATGTTTTTAATTCCTCCATTTTTTCTTGTCCGTCCATCTGTGGCCATTTTTTTAAATCATGAAGCAATGTTTGGAAATCCTTACGCAGTTGATTTAAAATGGCTGCATGCTGACCTGCTTGGTAACGAACACCACTAGCATCATACATCACGATAATGGAAAACATTGCGGCTACCGCAAAAATGGGGGATTCCAAACCCGTCTCATAGGCAATTGAGGTTGCCAATCCAGTGACAGAAGCAGAGTGAGAACTAGGCATTCCACCTGTTGAGGTAAAAAGTCCCCATTTTACTTGTCTGGTCATTAAAAAATGAATGGGGATTTTAACAAACTGTGCAAAGAGAACCGCAAAGAGGGCAATTAGTAATGGGGTATTGTGGAGTAAACTCAATTTCATCACAACCTTCGCAAATAATTGCTTTTATTATAACATTCATTATTTTCTAAAAGAAGATATAGGCAAATATTACGCGCTTTTCAGAAACTTCGTTATAATAGTATATGGAATGGAGGAATTTACATGCATATTGTAAAAGAAGCAAAAACATTTGATACGATTTCTACTGAACTATTAGTGGTAGGAGTCACAAAACATCGTGAACAAATGCAGGACTGGGCAAGCTTTTCATCTTTTTACGGTGAAGCCCTTGATACATGGATTAGTGCAGGAGACGTCTCAACTGAATTAAAGAAACTAACGAAATTACCATTTGTGAAAGACCATGCCAACCTGAAACGCATTGTATTTGTAGGTTTAGATGAGCGTAAAAACCTCACAGAAGGTGATATTCGCACAGCATTTGGTTTAGTGGGAAAAGAATTAAGATCTTTAAAAGTAAAAGAGTATTCCATCTGGCTTGAATCATTTACAACAGAGTCAATTTCAACAGCAGATGTAGCATTTTTAGCGGGTGAAGGAATTGGCCTTGGCTATTATGCTGTCCCACATTATAAAACAACTTCAAACGAAGTAGATAAACGTATTGATGCTGTTCACCTTGTGACTACAGCAGAGGATTTAGATGAAGTGGTAGCAAGCTTTGAGGTAGGTGTGATTTATGCAGATGCTGTCAATGAAGCTCGTAGCTTAATTAATTTACCTCCAAACCTACTAACAGCTACGGATTTAGCTAACTATGCACAATCTCTTGCTGTGGAATACGATTTTGAAGTAGAGATATTAGATAAAGCACAATTAGAGGAACTAGGTATGGGTGGTATATTATGTGTTAACCAAGGCTCTTATGAAGAACCACGATTAATTACCTTAAAATATAAAGCGACTGAAGATTTTGAAGATCCAATTGGCCTTGTTGGTAAGGGTGTAACGTATGATACAGGCGGCTATTCTTTAAAACCAAAGGACTCTATGGTTGGTATGAAAGGTGATATGGGCGGTGCCGCTGCTGTACTTGGTGCGATGAAAATTATCGGTGAATTACGTCCAAATAAAAATGTTGTAGCCGTTATCGGTTCTACAGATAATATGGTGTCTGATACAGCGTTTAAACCAGATGATGTGATTACGACGTACAGCGGAAAAACGGTAGAAGTATTAAATACGGATGCTGAAGGGCGTTTAGTTCTAGCAGATGCAACTACATATGCTAAACAGCAAGGGGCTACATCACTGATTGATGTTGCTACTTTAACTGGAGGCGTTATTACTGCACTAGGTATGGATAAAACAGGTGCTCTTGCAAATGATGATGCATTTTTTGAAGCATTTATGGAAGCTGCAAAAGAGACCGACGAATTTGTTTGGCGTATGCCTTTAACAGAAAATGATAAAAAACGAATTCGAAAATCAGATGTAGCTGATTTAAATAATTCACCTGGTCGTGATGGTCATATGATTTTCGGCGGCGGTTTTGTGGGCGAATTTGTTGGTGATACACCATGGATTCACCTGGATATAGCAGGCACATCTGATGCAGTAGCTGTACATGATTTAGGACCAAAGGGTGGTACTGGTGTTATGGTCCGTACACTCGCGAATTTTGTCCAACGTTTAGGGGAAGAAAAATAATAAAGCATGTCAATCAGCGGGAGTTTATTCTCGCTGATTTTTTGTGATTTATGCACTAATCCCGATAGAATAGGCATTCTACATATGATAGATGTATCTTCCTTCATACGATAGAGTAAAAAGGGGAGGTAGCATATGCGCAATTTCGGAGGTTATCCAGGCGGAGGATTTGGAGGCTTTATTTGGCCATTTGGCGCACCGTTTTTTGGTGGTTTTTTAGGCAGTTTCCTTGGCTCTCAATTTAATCAATATCCTTACAATCCATATTATCCAAACTATCGACCATATCCACCAGGTCCATATTTTCGACCAGGTCCGCGATATCGTAGACCATGGTAAGCACATAATTAGATCAGCCAGTTGTCGATCTTGATATCGACAACTGGTTTTTATTGTGCCTAACGAAGTATCAAATTTAGTGTTGACAGAATATACTAAATTATTTATTATTCTTATTATATTACTAAGAATTAAATATGTGGCTGACTAGCAAACTAGAGGCTTTTATTATTCATAGGCATTTTTGTGTCTAAGGATAATATTAGCCTTTTTTCTTTATCTTAATTTAGTAAAGGTTTTTGTACCGAAAGCAAAGTGTCAGGTTTAGAAAATCGAGGACCCTTATTAGTAAGTTTAATCAATCTGAAATGCCATGACAACGAGGCGTAATTGACAGAAGGAGTGAGATGAAATGGGGAAAGTTTATATTGTTGGTGCAGGTCCTGGAGATGTTGACCTCCTTACGATTAAAGGATTACGTTGCATTGAATGTGCAGATGTCATTTTATATGACAGACTCATTAATAAAGAGCTATTAGCCTATGCCAAGAAAGACGCTAAATTAATCTTTTGCGGGAAATTGCCTCAGCAACATGCCATGATTCAGGAGCAAATCAACCAAACGCTTGTTGATTATGCCCAACAAGGATATGTTGTCACAAGATTAAAAGGAGGAGACCCATTTGTTTTTGGTAGAGGGGCAGAGGAGGCAGATGTGTTAGCGAAGCATCAAATTCCCTTTGAAATTGTGCCTGGTATTACGTCAGGTATAGCAGCTCCAGCATATGCAGGTATTCCTGTCACACATCGTAACTTAGGTTCAAGTTTTGCTATGGTTACTGGGCATATGCAGGATGGAAAAGAAGATGCTATCCGTTGGGAAAGTCTTGCAAAAGGAATTGATACGATTGCCATTTATATGGGTGTTGGTAATCTTCCGTATATCCGTCAACAATTACTCAAATTTGGCCGTGATGAAAAAACGCCTGTGGCTGTTATTCACTGGGGAACAGTTTCTACTAAGCAAAGAACTGTTACGGGGACTTTAGCTACAATTGAGGAAATTGTGCGTACAGAAAATATTCATAACCCTAGCATCATATTAGTAGGGAAGGTTGTGACCTTAAGAGAAACCATTCATTGGTTTGAGCAAAACCCCGCACAGCCAATCCAAATAACGGGATAAGGTTGTGGGATTATGCAGGCTATTTTATATATTGCACATGGCAGTCGTGTCAAGGAAGGTGTAGAGCAGGCCGTAAACTTTCTTCAAGGTGTACAACAAGAAGTGACAGTACCTATTCAGGAAATATGCTTTCTAGAGCTGGCAACACCAACCATTGCAGAAGGCATTGCTAGCTGTATTCGGAAAGGGGCAACAGCGATTGCCGTAATGCCTATTCTCCTACTAGCTGCTCAACACGCAAAGCATGATATTCCGAAAGAAATGGCAAAAGCTCAAAAACTATACCCATATGTAAAGTTTACATATGGTGAGCCTCTTGGCATTCATGAACGATTAATTGACACATTACAAGCTAGGATAATAGAAAAACAGCAACCTAACAGCAATGCGAGTGTTTTACTCATAGGACGTGGGAGTAGTGATCCAGCCGTCAAGAGGGATTTAGCCAAAATTGCCAAAAGGCTACGTACTAAATATCACTATAAAGCCGTTGATACATGCTTCTTATACGGAATGGGACCAACCTTTGAAGACTGGTTACTGCAAGTTAAAGGGAAGCAACAGCAAGTTTTTATTGTCCCTTATTTATTATTTACAGGCATTTTAAGACAAAGTATTGCCAAGCGATTACAAGGCTTTGACAGTCAAAACATTATGTTATGTGAAAGCTTAGGCTATGACGACAATGTGAAAAAAGTATTAGTGGAACGTATTGATGAATTACTACATTTTAAAGAGGAAGGTGTTTCGTAATGGTAGATAAAAGAACTGAAAATGTAAATCTAGCATTAGATAATGTCCGCCAAATGTTAAATACTGTGAACCACGGATCAATTACATTGATTGTTCAAAATTCCTATGTGGTTCAGATTGAGAAAAAGGAAAAAATAAGGCTTCGATAAATTAAAAAATATGAAATGAAGATGATTCGTGAGGTGGCAAAGATTGAAATTACAAGTAATAAACAGTCCATTTAATGAAGAGCAGGTGAAGTTATTAAACGAGCTTCTCCCTAAATTAACAATTGAACAAAAATTTTGGCTAAACGGTTACCTAAGTGCTCCCCAAGCAACTCTTGAAGCAATTGTTGAACAGGCACCACCAGCAGCCCAGCCGATTACCAAAACAATAACAATTTTATATGGTTCCCAAACAGGCAATAGTCAAGGATTAGCTGAAAAGTATGCAGCAGCTTTAAAAGAGCAGCAGGTAGATGTAACTGTCTCATCATTAGGGAAATTTAAAGCTAGTAATTTAAAAAAGATCACCAATCTATTACTTATTGTGAGTACACATGGAGAGGGAGATCCACCAGATCAAGCGATACAATTCTATGAATTTTTGCATAGCAAGCGGGCGCCTAAATTAGAACACCTACAATATTCGGTTCTTGCTTTAGGGGATAGCTCCTATGAATTTTTTTGTAAGACAGGTAAGGACTTCGATGAGCGATTTGCGCAATTAGGTGCAACAAGAATTGTTCCTCGTATAGATTGCGATGTAGATTATGATGACGCAGCTGCACAGTGGTTCTCCGCGGTTCAACAGGAATTTCTTCAGCATACAACTTCAGCAACGTCTACTTCAGCACACACCGAAGGGGCGCAAGTACTTGAAGAATCTACATATTCAAGAAAAAATCCATTTTACGCTGAAGTACTTGAAAATATAAATCTAAATGGTCGTGGCTCCAATAAAGAGACGCGTCATCTTGAATTATCGATTGAGGGAGCTAATTTTCATTTTGAACCTGGCGATAGCATTGGCATTCTGCCAGAGAATGATGAACAATTAGTCAATGCATTGCTGACAGCACTTCAATTTGATTCGGAGACAGAAGTGACTGTTTTTGATGAGACAATAACAATAAAAGAAGCACTACAGAAAAAATTAGAAATTACGGTGTTATCTAAACCTTTACTCGAAAAAATTGCTGCTTATACAGAGCATAAAGAATTTTCTAAGCTATTTGAAGAACCAAAAGCCTGGAAGGACTATGCAAAAGGAAGAGACTTGCTCGACCTAGTAGAGGAATTTACACCATTTACTTGGAGTGCACAGCAATTTGTAGAGTTACTGCGTAAAATTCCAGCTCGACTTTATTCTATTGCTAGTAGCCAAAAGGCCAATAGCGAAGAGGTTCATTTAACGATTGGCAAGGTAAGCTATGAAACAGCAGGTAGACAACGTCTTGGTGTTTGCTCTGGAAGTGTGGCAGAACGAATACAAATAGGTGATACATTACCAATCTATGTTCATAAAAATCCGAATTTCAGATTGCCAGAGAATAATGAAACGCCAATTATTATGATTGGTGCAGGCACAGGTGTTGCACCATATCGAGCTTTTCTAGAGGAGCGAGAAGAGTTAGGGATTGAGGGGAAAGCATGGCTCATCTTTGGTGATCAGCATTTTGTTACGGATTTCCTCTATCAAACGGATTGGCAACGTTGGCTAGCTGCTGGCACATTAAGTCACATGCATGTAGCCTTTTCACGTGATACAGACCAAAAAATCTATGTTCAACATAAATTGCAAGAAAATGCCGCAAGTTTTTATGAGTGGCTGGAGCAGGGGGCTGTCATTTATGTATGTGGTGACGAAAAATCAATGGCATCTGATGTGGATGCAACCATTCATCAAATTATTGAGCAGCAAGGACAGAAAACACCAGAGGAAGCAAAAGCCTATGTGAATGAATTAAAACAGCAAAAACGCTACCAACGTGACGTTTATTAATGGAGTTCAACATAAATTTCTCAAAAACCTTCCCTTATTAATGAGTTGATCTCTTTGTTAGCAAGTAAACCCTCAGGTATGCCCAATACGCTGAGGTGTAATGGATTAAAGGAGCGATAAAGAATGACTGAAAAAATAGTGTTACCTCCACAGCCCGGGAAACCAAGTGATGTAGAGCGTATTAAAACCGAAAGTAATTACCTACGTGGAACACTCGAACGTACCATGAATAATCCATTAAGCTCTGGTATCCCAGAGGACGATAATCGCCTTATGAAATTTCATGGCAGTTACTTACAGGACGATCGAGATCTTCGGAATGAACGTCAGAAACAAAAGCTGGAACCGGCCTATCAATTTATGGTACGTGTACGAACACCAGGTGGAGCAGCTACCCCAGCGCAATGGCTTGTGATGGATGAAATGGCTAGAAAGTATGGCAATGGCTCTTTAAAATTAACAACACGCCAAGCATTTCAAGTACATGGCATTTTAAAATGGAATGTTAAAAAATATATGCAGGAAATCAATGAGGTGTTATTGGATTCTCTTGCTGCATGTGGAGATGTGAACCGTAATGTGATGTGTAATGTCAATCCAAACCAGTCTGCATTACATGAAGAGGTTTATAATTGGTCTGCAAAACTAAGTGAGCATTTACTGCCGAGAACACGCGCTTATCATGAATTATGGTTAGATGGAGAAAAGGTAGTAGATAGTCAGGATGTAGAAATTGAACCGATTTATGGAGCTCAATATTTGCCGCGTAAATTTAAAATTGGTATTGCGATTCCACCAAGTAATGATGTAGATGTTTTTTCACAAGATATCGGACTGATTGCCATCGTTGAAGACAATCAGCTTGTTGGTTTTAACGTAGCGGTTGGTGGAGGCATGGGCATGACACATGGTGATCATGAAACCTATCCACAGCTTGCTCGTGAAATTGGCTTTATAACGCCAGATAAATTATTAGAAACAGCAGAAAAAATAATAACGATACAGCGTGATTATGGGAATCGCTCTGTCCGTAAAAATGCACGATTTAAATACACGATTGATGCGAGAGGACTTGAATGGTTCCAAGAAGAATTAACGCGTCGTCTAGGCTGGGAAATTCAGCAGGCTCGTCCTTATACTTTTGAGCGTACAGGTGATGAATTTGGCTGGATTAAAGGGGCAGATGGTCATTGGCATTATACGTTATTTATTCAAAATGGCCGTATAAAAGACTTTGAGGATTATCAGTTGTTAACTGGCTTACGTGAAATAGCTAAGGTGCACACGGGTGATTTTCGTTTAACACCGAACCAAAACCTAATGATTAGCAATGTAACACCCCAGAAAAAGAAACAAATAAATACGCTTATTAAACAATACAAGCTAACAGACGGTGCGCATTATTCTGCCTTACGCCGCAATTCCATTGCCTGTGTCTCATTACCGACATGTGGCTTAGCCATGGCAGAAGCAGAACGCTATTTACCTTCTCTTATAACAAAAATTGATGCCATTATTGATGAGGCTGGCTTAAATGAAACAGAAATTGTTATTCGCATGTCTGGTTGTCCAAATGGCTGTTCACGTGCAGCAATGGGTGAAATCGGCTTTATTGGCAAAGGGCCAGGTAAATACAATATGTACCTTGGTGCAAGTTTTACAGGCAATCGCTTAAATAAAATCTATCGTGAAAATATTGGTGAGGAGGAAATTTTAGCAGAGCTACGACCAATTCTTCTACATTTTTCAAAGGAACGTTTAGAGGGCGAACATTTTGGAGACTTTGTCATTCGTGCTGGGTATGTCACAGCTGTCTATGATGGAAGAGAATTTCATTAAAAATAAAAACCATGTAGCAAAGAAAAATTTGCTACATGGTTTTTTATATAGAATAATCCTCAGGAATAAATACCTTTAATTGTTTCGGCTTTACAAATACCTGATCGCCCACCTTCAGTTGAAGAAGATGAAATTGTTCTTTTGATAACTCCGCTTCTAAAAATTCATCAAGATCCTCACGGCGTAGTTCAATTTGAACGATAGGTCCTAGTAAATGAATGTGGCTGATTTTAACAGGAACTGTACCTGAAATACTTGTTTTCTCAATCTGAATATCATGTGGACGTACATAGCCTATCGCATTGTCCTCTGAATGTGTTAGGGCATCAGGTACATCAAGTGCAACTTCACCCTGCATGAGCTTACCATTATGTAAGCGACCTTTAAATAGATTAACATTGCCCAAGAAGTCATAGACAAACGGACTTTTGGGGTTTGTATAGACCTCATCTGGACTACCAATTTGCTCGATTTTGCCATTATTCATGACCACAATGCGATCTGCAACATCGAGAGCTTCCTCTTGGTCATGTGTCACAAAAATACTTGTAATATGAAATTCATCATGTAACTTTCGAAGCCAGCGACGTAACTCCTTGCGTACTTTTGCATCGAGAGCTCCAAATGGTTCATCTAGTAACAGTACCTTTGGCTCTACAGCAAGCGCTCTTGCCAGTGCGACACGTTGTCGTTGCCCACCTGAGAGCTGTGTTGGATATCGATCTGAGAAATTTTCAAGCTTCACAAGTTGCAATAATTCCATCACTTTATCTTTGATTTGTTGTTTTGAAGGTCTGCTTTTTCGAGGACGTACCTTCAGGCCATAAGCAACATTGTCAAAGACCGTCATATGGCGAAAAAGCGCATAATGTTGAAAGACAAAGCCCACATTGCGTTCCTTTGGATGACGATCTGTGATGGATTGACCATCAAATAAAATATTGCCGACATCCGTTGTTTCAAGCCCAGCAATCACACGTAATAATGAGGTTTTTCCTGATCCAGAAGGGCCAAGTAGTGCTACTAGCTCCCCAGACTGAATATGTACGGATATATCCTCTAGTGCCTGAAAGGACCCATATTTTTTGGATACGTTTTGAATTTGTATACTCATTGAGACCATCTCCTTTTAACTAGATTTTGATTTCCAAGCAATAATGTCTTTCACAATTAATGTAAAGATGGCCATTACGCTCATTAAGGAAGCAACTGCAAAGGCTGCTGCAAATTGATATTCATTATAGAGAATTTCAATATGAAGGGGCATCGTATTTGTCATGCCACGAATATGACCAGATACCACAGACACAGCCCCGAATTCTCCGATGGCTCGTGCATTACATAAAATCAAACCATAGAATAGTCCCCATTTAATATTGGGTAATGTGACATACCAAAAGGTTTTAAAGCCACTTGCCCCCAATGAAATGGACGCTTCTTCCTCAGATATACCTTGGGTTTGCATCAGCGGTATTAATTCACGTGCAACAAAGGGTAATGTGACGAAAATTGTGGCAAGGACAATGCCAGGTAGTGCAAAAACAATTTTAATATCATGTGCAAACAACCATTCACCAAATAGTCCCTGTGAGCCAAACAATAAAATAAACACTAAACCTGCGATAACAGGTGAAACTGCAAAAGGTAAATCTACCATAGTAAGTAATAGATTTTTCCCCTTAAAATTAAACTTTGTAAGTGCCCAAGCAGCCATTACGCCAAAGATCGCATTGAGGGGTACAGTAATGGCTACGACGATTAATGTAAGCTTAATAGCAGCTAATGCATCTGGATGTGTAATCGCAGTAAAGTAAACATCGGATCCTTTTTGAAAGGCTGTAATAAAAATAGATACTAAAGGTAGTACGATAAAGAAAGCTAAAAAAGCTAAGGCAATAAATATTAACGTATAGCGAATAATACGAGGCTCCTGTAAGGCAGCAGTCTGTGTAGCTGCTTTCCTTTTTCCTGTACTAGCCTGCTGAATAAAAGTTGATTGTTCCATATAGTACCTCCTAATGTACAAACCGACGATTGGCTAGCCATTGTATCAAGTTAATGGTGAACAACAAAATAAAGGATGTCACAAGCATGACAACAGCTATGGCAGTTGCCCCCGCATAATCATATTGCTCAAGCTTTGTCATAATAATTAACGGCGTAATTTCCGTTTTCATCGGCATATTTCCTGCAATAAAAACAACCGAGCCATATTCACCTAAAGCGCGCGCAAAGGCCAAGGAAAAGCCAGTTAAAATAGCTGGTACTAGCTCTGGTAAGATGACTTTACGGAAGGTTTGTAAACGATTGGCTCCAAGGCTTGCCGAAGCTTCCTCCACCTCAGCACTGATATTTTGTAAAACGGGCTGGACCGTTCGTACAACAAAGGGTAGCCCGATAAAGGTTAAAGCAATAATGATGCCAAGAGGTGTAAAGGCAATTTTAAAATCAAAAAATTGACCAATCCAACCATTTGGCGCATAAAGAGATGTTAAAGCAATTCCAGCGACAGCAGTAGGCAATGCAAAAGGTAAGTCTACAAGCCCATCAATGATTCGTTTAAAGGGAAATTGATAGCGAACGAGAACCCATGCAATAGTTGTACCGAAAAAAACATTTAGTAAGCCTGCAATCAGTGCAGTGCTGAAGCTCACTTTGTAGGAAGCAACAGCACGGGGATCTGTAATGATATCTATAAATGCTGACCAGCTTAAGGACATGGTATGAATGAAAATCATGGAAAGTGGTAGTAACACTAGTAAACTTACGTAAAGCATTGTATAACCAAGAGATAAATGAAAGCCTGGAATAATTCGACGCGATTTTTTAGGAATGATTAAACTGTTCATCAAAACGCTCCTTATTGTGGTACGTATATTTCATCAAAGGTACCACCATCTTTAAAATGGGTTGCTTGTGCTTGTGACCAACCACCAAAATCATCGATGGAAACAAGTTCAAGCTGAGGGAATTGATCTTTATACTTTGCTAGAATCGTTTCACTACGTGGTCGATAATAATTTTTCGCCGCAATTTCTTGCCCTGTATCACTATATAAATGCTGTAAGTAAGCTTCAGCGACTTCACGTGTCCCCTTTTTATCTACGATTTTGTCTACAACTGCAACTGGTGGCTCTGCTAAAATACTTAAAGAAGGCGTGATGATTTCAAATTCATCCTTACCTAATTCATTGAGAGAGAGGTATGCTTCATTTTCCCACGCAATTAAGACATCTCCTATTTTACGTTCTACGAATGTTGTTGTAGCTCCACGAGCGCCAGAATCAAGTACTTCTACATTGCTGTAAAGTGATTTCATAAATTCTTTTATTTTTGTCTCATCATTGTTATATAACTTTCCGGCATAAGCCCAAGCAGCTAAGTAGTTCCACCGTGCACCTCCAGATGTTTTGGGATTAGGCGTTATGACAGATACATCATCTTGAATCAAATCATCCCAATCTTGTATGTTTTTTGGATTGCCCTTGCGAACTAAAAAAACAATTGTAGATGTATAGGGAGTCGAATTAAGATCAAATTCGGTTTGCCAATCTTTATTCAGCAGCTCACGAGTTTGAGCAATTTCATCAATATCGTAAGCGAGTGCGAGTGTCACAACGTCGGCTTCAAGACCATCAATAACTGCACGCCCCTGTTTGCCAGATCCACCATGTGATTGATTGATTGTGACGTCTTGGCCAGTATCATCCTTCCATTTTTTTATAAAATCTTTGTTGAACTCATCGTAAAGCTCCCGTGTTGGATCATAGGAAACATTTAGTAGCTCTACAGACTTCTTGTCTTCCTGACCGCTTGCTTTTTCATCTGAATTAGCACTTCCACAGCCAGTTAAACTAAGCGTTAGAATAGTTAATAATGCCAATGATTGGAGAACATAGCTCTTTTTTTTCATAGTTAATCCGCCCCTTTTCTGTCTTAAGAATGCAAAAAGCCATCCCCCACAATGATATGACAACATTGGGTAGATGGCCTTCAGATCCTCTGATCAGCGTTTTTTAGGTCAAAGCTTTAGTAATACATTAAACATATATTTCCTATTAGTCAACAAGGAATTATAAAAAAAGATTATTTATTTTGAAAATTAATAGAAGTGTCCTTAGATACGACTCATCATATGCAGCAAAGAGCAAAAATAATGGGTGTATGGAAAAGATATTTAAAAAACCTAGTTGACTGCTTGGTGTACTTTAGTATATATTTGGTAATAAGAAGAATGATTGTGGTACGAGGTAACAACTACTAGTGAACAATCATTAAATATAGAGCTGGCTAGTCAAACTAGAGGCGTTTTAACAAAGACCTGTTTTTCCTATGTCTTTTGTTAGAACGCCTTTTTTGCTATGAGGGGGATTCGATGTTAACTTACGAAAATTGGCAAGAACCGATCATTGATTTTCAGGTTGATGATATGTATAGGGCTGCACTAGAGGTTTTACAGTGGAGCTATCAAGAATATGGAGATGAAATCGTCTATGCATGTAGCTTTGGTATTGAGGGCATTGTCTTAATTGATCTCATTTCAAAGGTAAAGCCTAACGCTACGATTGTTTTTTTAGATACAGATGTACACTTTAAAGAAACATATGAAACCATTCATAAAGTCAAAGAAAAATATCCACAACTTAACATTGTCATGAAAAAGCCAGCCCTTACACTTGAGCAACAAGCTACACAACATGGTGACGAACTATGGAAGTTTAACCCAAATAAGTGCTGTGATATTCGTAAGATAAAACCTTTACACGAAGCCTTATCAGGTAAAAAGGCTTGGATATCAGGCTTACGCCGTGAGCAATCACCAACACGTCAACAAACAAACTTTTTAAATCGTGACGATAAATTTAAATCGATTAAAGTTTGTCCATTGATTCATTGGACTTGGAAGGATGTCTGGCGATATGTTTCGAAGCACAGTTTGCCATATAATCCGTTACACGATCAAGGCTATCCAAGCATCGGCTGTGAGCATTGTACGAAACCAGCATTTACAATGGAGGATTTACGTTCAGGTAGATGGCAAGGTTCTGGTAAAACCGAGTGCGGGTTACATGAATAAAGGAGTTCTGCCATGCTTGAATATTTTGCAATAGCTATTAGTTTATTTTTTGCGATGAACATAGGAGCAAGCGGTGCAGCAGCCTCAATGGGTGTTGCTTATGGGGCAGGTGCCATCAAAAAAGCGTGGCAAGCATTGCTTTTATGCGCGATAGGCGTCTACAGTGGAGCTGTATTAGGCGGAGGAGAGGTAGTCAAAACGATAAGCTCAGGCATTATGCCCCAGGAATATATTACGGTAAAGGTTGTCATCATTATCTTGATTTCTGCGACAAGCTCGTTATTTTTCGCCAATCTTTTAGGCATTCCCTTATCAACGAGTGAAGTAACAGTGGGTGCTGTCGTGGGTGTAGGAATTGCCTATAAAGTACTATTCGTCAATTCGCTGCTTGTCATTATATCATTTTGGGTGATTGTACCGCTTGTTGCCTTTGTCATTGCTCTTGTATGTGGAAAGTTATTATATAAGTTACAAAACACAGGGTTGCTGAAAGATCGGCCAATTTTAACTGTTCTTCTCGTTTTAGCAGGATTTTTCGAAGCATTTTCAGCGGGGATGAATAATGTTGCCAATGCAGTTGGACCGTTGGTGGGAGCAGGAATGATGGATGTGACAACGGGCATTGTGCTTGGCGGTGCATTTGTCGCAATAGGTGCTCTGCTACTTGGTAAACGAGTGCTTGAAACAAACGGTAAAAAAATAGTGCGCTTTCAAAAGGCAGAGGGCATTCTCATTTCAAGTACAGGTGCACTGCTTGTTGGCGTAAGCTCAATTTTTGGGCTTCCAGTACCCTTAACACAAGTCACTTCTTCATCCATCATTGGGATGGGGATGGCGAAAAACGGAAAGCAAATCTTCCATAAGCATATTGTGAAAAAAATTATACGTATTTGGGTTGTATCACCCATCTTTTCATTAGTCATTTCTTATTTTTTAGTGCAGTTATTTTTAGAAAAAGACCTTTATGCCATTATTTTAAATGGCAGCATTATTGTTGGGACGCTAGGGGTCATTAGTCTGATGCGTACGATGCGTGAAGAAGAGCAGTCTATCTATGATGCAGGGGAAGGCATTTAAATTGAATCATATCATCACTATCTTTTGACTACAAAACTTAGTTTTTAACTAGAATTAGGAGGAGATTTTTATGAGTCTACAACCACATGGTGGACTACTTGTGCAAGCATTTAATCCGGAAAAAGAAATCACAACTATTCATAAGGAAATTGAGTTGGATGCGATTTCGTTGAGTGATTTAGAGCTAATTGCTATAGGAGGGTATAGCCCAATTGAAGGTTTTTTAACACAAGTAGACTTTGAGTCAGTCGTGGCACAAAGTCGTTTAGCATCAGGTGTAGTATGGAGTATTCCGATTACATTACCTGTTACAAAAGAGAAAGCGTCCATTTTACAGCCTGGTGACGAGGTGAAGCTGGTTTATGGTGATGAAGTATATGGCATTATTGAAGTAGCAGATATTTATGAGCCGAATAAACGGAAAGAGGCTTTACTTGTCTATGGAACAGAGGATTTAGCACATCCGGGCGTTCAAAAGCTTTTTGATCGTCCTGCCATTTATGTTGGAGGGAAAATTACGTTAATTAAACGTCTTACACAAAAGTTCCCTGCTTATTCATTTGACCCAATAGAAACGCGACAATTATTTGCTGACAAGGGATGGAAAACTATTGTTGGCTTCCAAACACGTAATCCAGTCCATAGGGCGCATGAATATATTCAAAAGGCAGCACTTGAAACGATTGATGGGTTATTTCTAAATCCACTTGTTGGAGAAACAAAGTCAGATGATGTGTCAGCTGCTATACGTATGGAGAGCTATGAGGTTTTATTAGAAAACTATTATCCTGAAAGTCGTGTACAATTAGGTATTTTCCCAGCCGCTATGCGATATGCAGGACCAAAGGAAGCTATTTTTCATGCACTTGTTAGAAAAAATTATGGCTGTACTCATTTTATTGTTGGTCGTGATCATGCAGGTGTTGGTGATTATTATGGCACATATGATGCACAAAAGATTTTTGAACAGTTTACTGAAGATGAATTAGGAATTGTCCCACTGAAATTTGAGCATAGCTTTTATTGCCAGCAATGTGAAGGCATGGCGACGACAAAGACGTGTCCACATGATAGCTCTGCCCATGTCATTCTATCAGGAACGAAGGTACGTGAGATGCTACGAAATGGAGAAGTACCACCAAGTACATTCAGTCGTAAAGAAGTCGTAGACATTTTAATTAAAGGCATGAGTAAGGAGGTAGTGAAATGAGTTCAAACATTGTTTGGCATGAAGCCTCCATTACAAAAGAAGAACGCCGTTCAAAAAATAAACATCAAAGCTTTATTTTATGGTTTACGGGTTTATCTGCTTCAGGGAAATCATCAGTGGCTAATGCATTTGCCCGTCGATTATTTGAAAGGAGCAATCAAGCCTTCGTATTAGATGGTGATAATGTGCGTCATGGCTTAAATAGTGACTTAGGATTTGATGAGGCAGGGCGCAAAGAAAATATTCGTCGAATAGGTGAAGTCTCAAAGTTATTTATAGAGAGCGGTCAAATTGTGCTAACGGCTTTTATTTCACCTTATCGAGAAGATCGTCAGGTAGTCCGTGAACTTGTAGAGGATGGTGAATTTTTAGAGGTCTTTGTAAAGTGTTCAGTAGAAACATGTGAAAAAAGAGATCCTAAAGGTTTGTATAAAAAAGCAAGGAATGCTGAAATTGCTAATTTTACAGGGATTAGCGCTCCATATGAAGAACCGATTAACCCAGAAGTTATTTTGGATACAGAACAGCATTCCATTGAAGAATGTGTGGAGCAACTGACAAATATTTTAACTGCCAAGGGATATATTTAACTAAAAAAATCTGCTCGATTTAGTAATCGGGCAGATTTTTACGTTTATTTTACACCTTGTTCCTTTTTCATTCTGTCAATTTCAGGACCTAGTTCATCACGTACGGTACCTTTCCAAGGCTTAACACCAGCAATATAGGAAGAACGTGTCATAATGTGTCCGCCAACAGGACCAGTAATAAAGAGGAAGAGTATCCCCAATAAAATACGAGGGTTGAAATGATCTTCAATGAGCCAAAAGTGAAAGAATACACCAATTAGTACACACATGACGCCAAGTGTTGCACTTTTTGACGCGGCATGTGCACGTGTATACAAATCAGGTAAGCGGACAAGTCCAATAGCTGTCACGACAATAAAGAGTACTCCAACAGTAATGAAAAAGATAACTAAACTATTAGCGAGAATTGTCACGTTTGATGATATCTCCTTTCTCTATGAATTTAGAGAAAGCCATCGTACCGATAAACGATAAAATTGCTAGCAATAAAATGATTTCAAGAAAGAAGCTTGTTTCCACTAAAATTGAAAATAGTCCGATTAGGGAAATGAGTGAAACACCAAGTGAATCCAAAGCTACAACACGATCGGATGCGGAAGGACCTTTTACCATTCGATAAATGACCGCTATCATAGATAAGCAAATCACTACGATTACAGCAATAATAAATGTTGTCATGATTTACTCACCTCCAAAATCGCTTTTTCAAATGAATCTCGAATGGAAGCAATGGCTTCATCCACATCGTTAATATCAATTGCATGTACATACAAAGTTTTCGCATCATCCGAAACATGCACTACAACTGTTCCTGGCGTTAAAGTAATAAGACTTGATAATAACGTAATTTCCCAGTCTTGTGTTAAAACAGTTGGATAAGCAAAAAAGGCTGGTTGCATGTCCAGTTTAGGCTTCAACACTACTTTTAACACTTGAACATTTGCTAAAATTAATTCTTTAAAGAACAACAACGTTAATTTTAGCAGGGCCCATAATCGATAGACATAAAGACGGGATTTGAAAAACCTCCGCATGAGAATAAGTAAAAGTATCCCCATCATGAATCCTATGATAAAACCAGTTGCTGTGTAATTAGAGGAAAGGAACATCCAGACAAAGGCAAGTACAAAATTTAAAATCATTTGAAATGCCATAGTGCTAATCCTCCTTCATCACAGCATCTATATAGATAGATGGATCATTTAATAGTTTTGCAGCATCATCCATAAATGGCGTAATCCATTCAGAACCCACACCATATGCGACCGTAATAAGTACTAACAAGGCAGTAGGCATAAACAGCATTTTATAGGTAGATTTGTCGACGGTACCTTGTGTTTCTTTTTCCTCACCCCAAAAGGCATAGAGGAAAATACGAATCACGGATAGTAGAACAAGCAGTGAAGATGCTAAAATGAAAATACTACTCCACATACTTCCAGCCTCAAAGCCTCCCTGAACAATTAACAGCTTTCCAACAAACCCGCTAAGCGGTGGAATTCCAGCTAAGCCGAAAGCTGCTATTAAATAACACCAACCCAGTGCAGGGTATTTTTTCATAAGTCCACCCATTTTACGCAAGTCAGATGTACCAGTAATGTAGATGACAATGCCGATTAACATAAAGAGTGCTGCCTTAATCAGCATATCGTGAATTAAATAAAACATCGCTCCTTTTAAAGAGGCCTCATTCATTTGAGAGACACCAAATAAAATGACACCTACTGCAATGACAATGTTATAGATAATAATGAGCTTTACATCAAAATAAGCGAGTGCTCCAATACAACCAGCCACAATTGTTGCAATAGCTAATGCCATTAGTAAATCATGCGTATAGGATAAATCATGTACAAAAAATAGTGTGTAGGTACGTGTAATGGCATAGACCCCAACCTTTGTGAGCAGAGCGCCAAATAGAGTTAAGACAGGGATCGGGGCTGCTGCATACGAAGTAGGAAGCCAAAAGTATAATGGGAAAATAGCTGCTTTTAGTCCAAATACCATTAAAAATAGTACAGCAATAACAGTAATAATCCCTGGTTGATTAATTTCAGCAATTTTTACCGCAATATCAGCCATATTTAATGTCCCTACTACAGAATATAAATAGGCCACGGTTATAACAAATAAGGCCGAAGAAATAACATTAATTAAAATATATTTAATTGACCCTTTCAGTTGCTCCTTCTCACCACCTAAAACGATGAGTAAATAGGAAGCCATTAACAACACTTCAAAGAACACAAATAAGTTAAAAATATCACCTGTTGTAAAGGCACCATTGACCCCAGTTAAAATAAACATAATACCAGGGTAATAAAAGAAGCGTTCGCGTTCCTTCGTGATAGAACCGAAGCCATACCAAACAACAAATAGTGCAATAAGCAATGTCGTTGTAACGAGCAATGCAGACACCATATCAGATACCATTGTAATACCGTAAGGAACAGGCCAATTTCCAAATGTGACCTTTTGAATACCATCTTCTTTCACTGTTAAAAGCAGTGAGAGGGCAGAGAGGAGGGCTAGTCCAATCCCAAGTAATGAAAATAATCGCTGATAAGTTAGATTTTTTTGTCCAAACATTAAAATCATACCGAAGAAAAACGGGATGATAATGGGTAATAGTAGGAAGTTATTCATCCTCATCACTTCCTCTCATTAAGCTAATATCATCCGTGTTAAGCTCTTGATAGGAACGGTAGGCAAGTACAAGGAAGAATGCTGTCACCCCAAAACTTATAACAATTGCAGTTAAAATAAGTGCTTGGGGTAAGGGATCAGCAAATGTTTTGGCTCCTTCGTTTAAGACAGGTGGAGCTTCACCACCAAGACCACCCATTGTTAAGATGAGTAGATGAGCACCATGACTTAACAGACCTGTTCCAATAATAATGCGCAATAAACTTTTTGATAAGATTAAATAGACCGCTGCCATAAAAAGAAAGCCGATCACAAAGGCCATAATTATTTCCATTATTCATCCTCTCCAATCGTTTGAATAATGGTCATCGTAACGCCGACAACAACCAAATAGACCCCGCTATCAAAAAGCATAGCCGTGTGTAATGACTGTTTGCCTAGAAGCGGTAAATCGAAATAATCAAAGAAATGTGTGAAAAACGGTTTGCCCACAAACATTGGGTATGCCGCAGTAGCAAGGGCTAATAGTAAGCCAATGGCTGTTAAATATGTGTAATTAATAGGTAGAATATGGCGGACTGTGTTGATATCATAGGCTAACACTAAAAGAACAAGTGCACTTGATGTTAACAGACCTCCAACAAAGCCTCCACCAGGTGTATAGTGACCAGCTAAAAAAATATGAATGGAGAAGAAGAAAATAATGAAAAATACAATTTTAGCTGTAAATTGTATTATCACATCATTTGTTTTCATGAGTGTTCTCCTTTCTATTCATACGTAACTTAATCATAGCTAAGATGGCCATGCCAGCTATGCCGAGTACTGTAATTTCAAACAATGTATCGAAACCACGATAGTCTACTAAAATTACGTTTACAATATTTCCGCCACCAGCTAATGAATAGACGGTTTCCTCGTAGTACTTAGCAATAGAGGGAATTAGTTTTTGGGAATGAGCTGATAGCGCAACAAGTGTTACCATCACACCAACTGCAATGGAAATAATGGCACGATTTAACTGGAACCTCATTCGCTCCTCGCGTTTACCAAGCTTAGGTAAATGGTAAAATGCTAATAAAAATAGTGCTACTGAAATCGTTTCTATAACGAGCTGTGTCAGCGCTAAATCAGGTGCGTTAAAAATGACAAAGAATAAGGCTACTGTATAGCCTACAGTACCAAGCCCAATAATGGCTGTTAAACGTGATTTGGCCAAGATGGTGATGGCAGTACCAATTAATAAAACTACGATCAAGATAATTTCATACAAATTAATTGGTGAGGCTCCTTGGAATGAAATACTAAATGCATCTTTCACGAATAGAGAGCCGATAACAATAATAGTTATTCCGCTAAACATATAGAGTAAATAGTGACGCATAGAACCTGTCATATAGCGTCGGGAAATACGATTTAAGCCAACATCTAATCCCTGCATGATTTTGTCATAGGCATTGTTTAATGTTAACGCTTGCGGGAATCGTTGATACATCCCTTGCCATTTTGGTAAGGCAACAAATAACAATACCCCAACTATTATAATTCCAATGGTCATCAGTAACTCTGGGGTGATACCATGCCAAGCAGATACATGAATATCAACAGCTTGAGGTGAATCATACAAAAATGGCTGTATTGCTTGAACGGCTGGTTTTACAAAGGTATTACCGATAAAGTTTGGAATAAAGAAGATTGTCACAACTAAAGCTGCTAAAAGAATAGGAGAAATTAGCATACCAATCGGCGCCTCATGTGGTTTATGAGGTAACTGCTCTGGTTTGTAATTCCCATTAAATGTTCGGAAAACAAAATAGAAACTATAGATAAATGTAAAAATACTAGCAATCCACGCAACAATAGGGAAGAGTGCTCCCCATGTTTCAAAGCCGTAGAATTCAAACTTTTGAAGTGCAAGCATGGCTGTTAAAAACATTTCTTTACTTAAGAACCCATTAAATGGTGGAAGACCAGCCATTGATAAACTTCCTATTGCAGCCACAGTAAAACTAATTGGCATAATACTCATTAAACCACCGAGTTTACGAATATCTCGAGTTCCAGTTTCATGATCCACAATGCCTGCAATCATGAAGAGACTGCCTTTAAATGTTGCATGATTAATAAGGTGGAAAATGGCAGCAAAGGCAGCAAATTTTATGGTATCGATTGAGCCATTTGCATGAAAAGCAACAGCACTTGCCCCGAGTAGTGACATAATAAGTCCAAGCTGACTGACTGTAGAGAATGCTAGAATACCTTTTAAATCAGTTTGCTTCACTGCAAAGAAGGAACCCCAGAATAAAGTTAAGATACCTACACCTGTTACAAGCCACACCCAAAGTTCAGAGGCTGCAAATATCGGCGTAAATCGTGCAACTAAATAGATACCTGCTTTGACCATTGTAGCTGAGTGAAGGTATGCACTTACTGGTGTTGGCGCCTCCATGGCATCTGGTAACCAAATGTAGAATGGGAATTGCGCGGATTTTGTAAATGCTCCCAAGAGTAATAGGACAAGTGACCAAGTGAATAAAGGTTGGTCTACTAAATTTGGTGCCATGACTATCAATTCTCGAATCGAGTAGGTTCCTCCCATTAAATAAAGAAGAACGAAGCCACCTAACATCATTAAACCGCCGCCAACTGTAATCATCATAGACTTTAATGCACCGAAGCGTGAGGCATCCCGATTATACCAATAGCCGATGAGTAAAAATGATGATATGGATGTTAGCTCCCAGAAGAAATAGAGAGTAATTAAATGATCTGACTGTACTACTCCCAGCATGGCTGACATAAATAACAGTAAGTAAACATAAAAGTTATGTAATTTTTCTTTATGTTTATCTAAGTAAAAAATGGAGTAAAGCACAACTAACGAGCCAATTCCAGTAATGAGTAATGAGAATAATAAGCTAAGTCCATCTAAATATGAGATGATGGAAATATCAAGCGATGGAATCCAAGGTAGCTCTGCAGTAAATACTTCACCTTTAGCAACTTGAGCAATATATGTTGTATAAATAACAGCAAGCGTAACAGGTACAGCCAGAACAAACCAACCTGTGTGAATATTATTCATGCGTTTATATAATAATGGCACTAATATTGCAACAAGCATTGGAATAAAAATATAAAGTACTTGTAACAAAAAAACCCTCCTTTATGCAGGTAAGTAAATCAATTATAACGTACTTTAATTGGGAATGCATATGTACTATTGGGATTTAGCTTGCGGTCGTTGGAGAATTTTCGTTATATTATAAATAGGAAGTTATCAATAAAAATAGAGGAAAAAAATTTTTTATGAAGAACCCATATATCTATGGTTATCTACCATTAATTACAATTTTATTGTTTAGTTTGACATTTGGGATGTATGCTGTTGGTAAATCTTTACAGATTTTTCAAGCCATCGGTGTGTATTCAGGAATGCGAGAGTTTTTATCAGATTTTGAGTTACGTGTATTTCTTCTCATCGTCTTTGCCATTGTTTTTTTTATGTTATTTTCTGCCCTTAAACTAGTAGGCGAAACCATTCATGAAGTAGGAATGCTGTTCTTTTCAAAGGACAACGAAGGAGCCACAGTTAGTCAGGCTCGAGGTGGCTATATTATCTTATTTGTAGGTGCTATGTGTTCTGCATTTGCCATCCAATTTATTTATGTTTTAATAGGTATTTTCGTCATAACGATATTTACCTACTTTATTTATCTGATTTATAAAATGAGTCATTTTATATCAATGGGCGGCACAATCGGTCTATTAATCTTTGAGCTTTTTATGTGGACGATTCTTTTAACATTAGTTATTTATGTCGTATTAAAGCTATATAATGGCATTTTGGCAAGTTTGCCGTTTGCAAATTAATACATACTATTAAAATGGTGATGTTAATAGTAGAAAAAGAGAGTTTGAAAGGCGAGGGGTTGATTTCCGTTCCGCCAGCGTCCTTTCCAGGGGCGTTGATGAGCCGCTTCACTCATTTCATTCGCTCCAGGGTCTCCTCTGTGACGTTAAATCCCATGGATAGTGAGACAGACGAGCCCCTGTACGGAGCGGAGGAAGCGGCTCGGCGCTCGTCCACAGGAAAGCAAGTAGCCTGTAACAGAAAACCATTTACATCTTTAATAAAAATTTAATTGATGGTTTTGTTTTTTAACACTTAAAAAGGTAGTAGTCTTAGCGACTACTACCTTTTGCATGTTTCACTACTCAAGCAACACGTTAAATAATTGGTGATGAATTTTGTACTCTTCTAATTGCTGCATCGATTGAGGTTTATCATACCCTAGCCATACAGCAGCAGTATACTCATTATTGAGTCCAGCAAGCCAGTAGTCACGATAGTCATTCGTTGTCCCTGTTTTTGCACCAACGTAGCTGCTATTACTATAGACACCTTGACCCGTACCGTTTGCTACAACATCTGCAAGGAGTTCACGCATGTATTTTACTGTTTTAGGAGACCAAATTTGATCACGCTGTGTATCCCAACTATAAAGCTCTGTTCCATCTAATGCTGTGACTTTTCGAATACTATGTGCAAGTACATAAGAGCCATCAATAAAGCTAGTATAAGCATCTGCTAGTTCTAATGCTGTTACACCATAGGTTAGTCCTCCTAATGATGCAGCATAATTATAATCTTTCTCTACAATCGAGCGGAAGTGAAAGCGATTAAGGTAATGAAAGGCTGTCTCGACGCCAACGGTTTGAAAGAGACGAAGTGCAGATGTATTATAGCTATGTCGAAAAGCAGTACGAATTGACACATCACCATACGTATAGCCCCCATAGTTTTGTGGGCAAAACGAGCCCACACAATAGCGCCCACCATTGACAATCGAATCAGGTGTATGAGATGTTGTTTCGAAGAATGGTGCATAGACTGCCAGAGGCTTAAAAGCTGAACCAGGCTGACGTGTTCCTTGGAATGCACGATGGAAATCAAATTTTTCATAGTTCTTTCCTGCATACAGACTGACTATTTCTCTTGATTGGTTTTCAATGGCTGCACCTGCAGCTTGCCATGGGCTAGTACCTAAAATAGCTGACATTTTTTCCTCATCATGTTGCTGTTTAGTAGGATCAAGTGCTGTGTGAATGATGAGTCCATTTTGAAATAATGTATTGAGTCGAATGTCTAATTGTGCTTTAATTTTTTTCTTTTCTTCCTCATTATCTGTAGAGCTTAGTCGATCCGCATAACCTTCTTTTTCTGCAATAAGCCATTTTAGCTCTTGAAGAACATAAGTGCTATACATTGGATAACTTTGAATTTTATCTTTCACATTTAATGTAATGGCATCAGCCTTATAGTTTTTTGCCTCTCCCTCTGTAATAGCCCCATTTGCTGCAAGGGTATCTAACAAACGCTCCTGCCTTGCTTTAGTTTGATCATAATTCTTTAAAGGATTATAAAGGGAAGGGTTATTTGGGATGGCAGCAATGAAAGCTATTTCAGCGATGGATAATTCTTGGAGTGGCTTTTGAAAATAATAGGTGGCTGCTCCGCCAATGCCATAAACTTGATTGCTGAAATAGGACTCATTTAGGTACATCGTTAAAATGGCTTCTTTATCAAATTCTTTTTCTAATTCATAGGCATAAAAAAGCTCTGTTAATTTACGTTCATATGTTTTTTCTTCGGATAAATAACGCATCCGAACAAGCTGCTGCGTAATTGTACTACCACCTTGAGAGGTTGTGTTGCTATTTGAATTGGCTACAACTGCACGAATAATAGCACTTAAATCAAAGCCAATATGCGTATAAAAATCAGCATCCTCACTGGTAATGAATATTTCCTGGGCAATTTGTGGAATTTCTTGTAAACTTAGTGGCTGCCGCCATTCGACATATTCCTCACTAAATGTTTGCCCATTTCGATCAATAAGTGTAACAGGTAGTTGGGCCTCTACCTCGGGTAAATGTATTGCATTAGTCATTTGTTCCTCATGTGCTTGTGCAATATTGATTTCTGTTTTAATGTTTGTGCTAATCCACCATAAAGCAGGAAGGGATAGAACGATAATAAAAAAACCAAAAGCCTTTTTCATGTGTGCCTCCACTCTTTCTATAAATCCTTCATCAGAATAACATATTTTGGATTGATTCCAAATACTCGCTCAGACCTATTTACATAGTTTTAAACATGAATAGTAAAAGTGCAAAAATCGTCAATACTTAGAGGGAGAAAACCAGTAGGAAGTATGTTAGACTAAAATGAGGTCAGAAAAGGTGCAAGGGCATCTTTTTCATTGAAACTGAAATTTATCATTAAAGGAGAGACTTCCATGTTTCCACAGTTAACAACAGACGTACAAGCAGGCGAAGTGCTTGTAGAAATGAACACAACATTAGGTGCTATCAAAATTAAATTATTCCCTGAGCACGCACCGAAAACGGTTGAGAATTTTTTAGGTCATGCTAAATCAGGCTACTATAACGGCATTATTTTCCACCGTGTTATTCAAGACTTCATGATTCAAGGTGGCGACCCAACTGGTACTGGTATGGGTGGAGAATCAATTTGGGGTAATTCCTTTGAAGATGAGTTCTCAGAGCAATTGTTTAACCTACGTGGAGCGCTTTCAATGGCAAATGCAGGACCAAACACAAATGGTTCTCAATTCTTTATTGTACAAATGAAGCACCTTCCAAGTGATATGCTTCGTCAATTACAAGGGGCGGGCTTCCCTGAAGAGATCATCGAAGCTTATGCTCAAAACGGTGGTACACCTTGGTTAGACCATAAACACACAGTATTCGGTCATGTAGTAGAAGGTATGGACATTGTGGATAAAATTGCAGATGTGGAAAAAGATTTCCGTGACAAACCATTAGAAGATGTGAAAATTGAGTCAATTACAGTCTTTGAATAATACGTATAAGGACGTGTAGAACATGCAGAACTTTATGTATCAATTTTTATATTTCCCAGAAGACAAATCAGGTTATATTCCAGCAGCATTTGAATTTTTAATTATGCTTATTTTATGTATTATCGTGTTTACGCTTTTCAGAAAAATTTCTAAGAAACAAGAATTAAAATCAAAAGAAATTGAAGCACGTATTTTAGCAGAAAAGAAAAACACAAACAATCAACAGAATATATAAGAAAAAGAATCCGCTTGCCACAGAGGGCGAGCAGATTCTTTTTTATTGTATCAATTTTTTTTAAAGCGTCGAATAGTATTTTGCAGGGCCTTGATGGCAGTGAAACAAACCAGTACAAGTGACAAGCCAATCCCACTCAATGCAGTAATAAAGGCTACCCATTCAAAGAGTGTATAACTACCGATGCTATCGAAATCACTGCTATCTTTCCACTCTTCAATGACTAAGTTCATCCCATAAATGCCCGATACCACAGTAAAGACTGTTAAAATAAATAGTAAATTATTACTTCGATTATCGGATTGATCTTCCTGAGTTCGATACAAACTATTCAATGTTTCTTTGGATTCTACATAATGTTCATTTATACGGAAGTACTTTCGTAGCAATTGAGCAATTTCTCTGCCTTCTGTTCGTACGATGACTTCTTCAAAATAATAGCGTGCAGAAAACTTTGTAATCAACTCGATTAGTTCATTGACAACCTGTTTATCTTTGCCCCACTTTATTTCACTATACTCATAGGAAAGCTTTAAGAGCATCATTTTATAAAAATAATGAATGAACAAATTGTAATAGTGCGTACCCATAAATTCTTGAATACTATGTGTACATTTGGCAAACGCCCTATTTGTAATCGTTATTTGTGCTTGTGAGGAGGTGATAATATAACTGTTAGGAGCCCAGCGTGTATGGGCATGCTCTTGTACATAATTAGAGATATATGAAGGATTAGTGCTAGAAATAAAGGGTTTGCCAGCAGGTGTCCTACCGTCTACTTGTCCTAAGCGAAATAAATGCTCAGGTATAATTTTAGCTTCTTCCTCTGCAATTAAATAAGCTGAGGCAAACATTCTCTCATCTTCAAAGAAAGGTAAGCCTTCATAGCTATGGTCTTGTTGATGTAATAGAAAGGGCTTTAAATAAGGTATAAAATACTTAAATAATAATTCACTCGTAGAAGAACAATGACCAAATGAAAAATGATGACTTGCACCTTTTTCCTCTCTTAGTTTTGCCTCTAATACTCTAAAATAGTGGATAAAATTTAAGATATCACTTAGATCATGCGATTGATCTGTAATATTTGTTCTGACTGTTATAATCCCATTCCCAAAAGGACATAATGTCACATCAATACTCATCACTTCGTAATCATAATTGATTTGACTTTCTTGCAGATGTAAGGCGCCTTGTGTATAAAAAGCTTTCGAAAAACGAATAAAGTCAGGGTTATTCATTTCGTTTGGAAATAATTTATCCTCCAAAAAAGGATAGAAAAATTGGGCAAGTTCCTCATGTATAATCGTCATATCACCATAAAAAGCGTCTTCAAGAGATGTATTGTTTAAGGTGAAAAAGGAAAAGCCCTCGTTTAGTAGTATATCACTGATTTTTTGACGATTTTTTTCGGAATAGGCGAAGGGAAATAGGAATGTCATATAAGCACGTTTAATCGTTAAAGGGACAATGTCCATGTAAAATCACCTCTGTATAAATCCGATTGATAAGAACCTTTTCCACAAAATTTTGTTTTTAAACATAGAAAAAGGATAGCTCTAAGGGGAGAGATATCCTTTCAACCATTTTATTGCGCAAAGACCTTTTTAAAACGCTCGACTCCATCTTTCACAGTATCAAATGAACAAGCAACATTCATACGTAGGAAGCCACGACCTTCTTCTCCGTATTTTGTCCCTGGTTCTAGAGCAAGCTTTCCGATTTCAAGTAAGCGGTTCATGATCTCCTTCTCTTCAAGCGCTAGTTCTCGGTAATCAATCCAGATTAAATAAGTAGATTGAGGAATCGTAACACGAATACCTGGAATCTGCTCTAACTCCGTTTTCACATAATCCATGTTGGCAGAAATATAAGGAAGTAATTCATCTAACCAAGGAGCTCCTTCTGTGTATGCTGCATGAAGGGCAACAGAGGCAAATGTATTTAATGAGCCTTGACCACTTGCCATATTGATGGCCTCAAGCTTCAAGCGTTTTTTCTTATCTGTTACGATCATATATGAAACTTGAATTCCTGCTAAGTTAAATGTTTTAGTAGGAGCCATACACGTAACAATGCGATTGATTTCATCACCTGCAACTTTAGCTAAAGGAATATGTTTATCCCCATTAATCATTAAATCAGCATGGATTTCATCAGAAATAATGATGACATCATATTTAGCGCAAAGTCGTACAATTTCCTTTAAAGTAGCTTCATCCCATACATAGCCTCCTGGATTATGCGGGTTACATAGTATGTAGGCTTTCACATCTTGAGCTAAAGACTGCTCGAAGGCTTCAAAATCATAGACAAACAATCCGTCTTTTTCAATTAATGGGCAGCTCACAACTTCACGACCATTACTTTTTGGTATGTTAAAGAATGGCGGATAAACTGGAGGTGAAATGAGTACTTTGTCCCCAGGGTTAGTTAGGGCAACAATGCTGTTAGCTAATGCAGCCACAACACCATTACAGAATAGGATGGCTTCTTTCTCTATGTGCCAGTCATGGCGAGTACTTTGCCAGTCTACAATGGATTGTATCGCTTCTTCACTCATATAACTATAGCCAAAAATAGTATGTTCAGCATGTTGTTGTAAAGCCTTTGAAACGGCTATTGGAGCAGGAAAATCCATATCGGCTACCCACATTGGTAAGATATCTGAGGCATCGTTTAGGCCATAAACCTTTTCCATTGCGTCCCATTTTACAGAGTTTGTACATCGACGTTTGATAGTTTGATCAAAAATAGACAAGCAAATCACTCTTTTCTTTTTTTTTTACTATGGTATCATACGAGTATGATCAAAGGATAATAGGTGAGTATTTTGGAAAATATAAAAATGAATCAAGCAGCTGTCCATCTGCTAGAGGAGTGGGATCCATTCCACTTAGGTCCAGACCATTATGATACAGAAACAGCAGATGTAGTTGCAGCATTGCAAGGGATTGATGATCCATCAACACTTGCAAAGGTTATTCAAGAAACATATGAGCATTCGTTTGAGCAATGGATACCGTTTGAAGATTGTGTAGCCATTTCTTACAAACTAATTGCCATTAAATTTGAAGCGAAATGTATTATTTAAAATATTTTGCATATTCCTTATAAAAAAAGGGGTTGTCAATGGACAACCTCTTTTTTAATGTATCATTGAGGCTAGTACTTATTTAAATAAAGGCAAAATCCCCTGAATGAAAATAATAAAAATGGCGAGTGGGGAGACGTAGCGAATTAAAATGTACCAAATATTAAACATGAAGCTAGACGCAGCTAATTCTTTACGTGAAATATCCCTTGTATAATAATAACCTGCAAAAATTGAAATCAACAAAGCTCCAATCGGCATTCCGATGCTATTAGTCATAAAATCAACAAAGTCAAAAATAGAGCGATCTACTATTTTTACATCTGCTAATATGCCAAATGAAAGGGCACTTGGAATACCAAAGATGAAAATAACGATTCCACCAATCCAAGCAATTTTTTTACGTTTTTCTGGTTTATCACCAATAGCGATTGCCACGACTATTTCTAACATGGAAATGGAAGAAGTGACTGTAGCAAAAAGCAATAGAATGAAGAAAATAGTTAAGAATAAGCCACCAAGAGGTAATTGCTCGAATACAGCTGGCAAAATAATGAATACTAAGCCTGGCCCTTGATCAGGCGTATAACCAAGCGCAAATACTGCTGGGAAAATAACAAGTCCTGCAAGTAAAGAGATAATAATATTCATAGATGCTACATTAATCGCAGAGTTACCAATCTTCTCTGTTTTAGATAAATAGGAAGCATATGTAATCATAACCGCAATACCTACACTTAATGAGAAGAAAGCTTGTCCTAAGGCCATTAAAAATGTTTCAGCATTTAAATAGGACCAATCAGGTACAAACATAAATTTAACGCCTTCCATAGCCCCATCTAAAGTTAAAGAGCGAATAACTAGGACAATAAAGAAAATAAAGAGGAGAGGCATCATCCATGTGCTGGCTTTTTCAATTCCGCCCTTAATACCTGCTGACACAATGACTACTGTTAATAACATAAATAGTCCCTGTACAAGTACTGCTTCGAAAGGGCTTGAAATAATATCGCCAAATAAATCAGCGTAGTTGATGTCAGAGCCAGCATTCGTTAGCTTAAATGTAAAGGCACGACCTAAGTAGCTTAAAATCCATCCACCAACAACGCTGTAGAATGATAAGATAAGGCCTGCAATTACCATACCGCCCCAGCCAATCAAATACCATGGCTTTCCTGGTGCTTGTTCCTTAAAGGAAGTGACGGCATCCTTTTGACCTCGACGACCTATCATGAACTCAGCAATGAGGACGGGTAAGCCAATAAAGAAAGTACATAAAATAAATAATAAAATAAAGACACTACCGCCATTCGTACCCGCCATATAGGGGAATTTCCAAATGGCTCCTAAACCTATAGCACTTCCTGCGGCAGCTAAAATAAACCCAATTTTTGTTGTAAATTGATCCCTCGATGACACGAAAATAAATCCTCCTTATACTAAAGTATTATTTTACCTCAATATTCTCATAACACAAGCAAATATCAGAAAATTGATGATAGCAAGAAAGACATTTGATGGAGTAAAAATATAGAGAGATGACATATGAGGAAAGACATTTAAATTATGTAACAATTAGGTAGAATACTTCGTTTCATTATCAAAAAGGGGGGAGAGCTATGACGGAGGTTGAACTAATAGCAAGGGCGCAGCAAGGAGATAAAGAAGCCTATATCGAGCTTATCCGCATACATCAGCAAACCGTTGAAAAGTTTGCCTTTCAATGTGGCGTACATACAAATGATTTAGCTGATGTTTCACAGGAGGTATTTGTTAAACTATATCGCTTTTTACACCAATTTAAACAGGATCGATTTACCACGTGGCTCTATAAAATCACATTAAATGCTACGCGTGATTATTATCGTAAGGAACAACGGCAGCAGGCTAAAGAGGACAAGCTACAAGCCCAACAGCAAAAGACTCATTCATCTGCTGAAGAGGATGTTCTTTTGTTTGAAGAGGACAGGCATCTACATCGTGCTATTCAGGCACTTGACGAAAAATACCGTTATCCTCTCGTGTTGTATTATTTCCACGAATTAAAATACGAAGAAATCGCTGAAGTTTTAAATATTTCGTTATCGACGGTGAAAGTGCGATTATTACGAGCGAAGGAAAAGCTAAAGGCAGCATTAATGCAAGATGGGAGTGTTGAAAATGGATGATAAGCAATTTGACCAACGTATGGCACTACTGAAAAAATCCTATGAACGAATGGAAGCGAAGCTTGATCCTGATACTGTCTTTAAACAAATTGAAGAAGAGGATATATCCAAGGAATTATCTTTTGAAATTATCAATAAAGGTCATCAGCGCCCCTCAAGATGGCAAAAGTCGGTAGTTTGGTTTGTAAGTATTGCGAGCGTGTTATTAGTGGGTTTATTAGGAACTTCATATATGATTAGACAGCCTGAAACATACAATAACAGTGATAAACAGATTTCCCAAGAAAATGATGACAAAACGATAGGGACGTATGAAAAATGGGTAGAGCGAATCACCAAGAAATATAAGAGAGTGAAAGAAGATATAAGTAGAGAGTTGAAAGTTTCAGTAGAAGAACTGAATACTTTTTCATATATTCAAAATGCAGATTCCATGTTGGCCTTCTATACGAGTTACGAACGTCCGATAGAAGAGGATTGGGAATTGCAAATAATGGAGAAAGAAATTTTAGACGGATTAATGACCCCAAGACGAGCCTTAGAGACAATCAAAGGATATGGGCCATTATCCTTTAATGAATCTTACGGAATTTTTAGCTTATATAAGCAATCGCTTAATGACATAGAAATGTATTTTAATTCTTTACTTGAACCTTATGAACAGTTTTTCAAGAAAAAGATAGATCGTAGTCAGTATCCATCAGATTTAAAAGCAATCATTGAAACAGCAAGCAAGCAATATATGGAACTTCATTTGGATACGGATGGTTCCTATTATTTTAAAGCTAATCCCATCGATGGGGAATTTGCTTTTGAGCCTATAAAATACATGCACCCTGATATTTTTGGTTACTTTGAGTTTTTACAAAAAGGATTTTTAGTAGGAGAAGAAGGCTTGAGGTATACACGAGAAGAAACAGCTGAATCCTTGAAAATTATGGAGCGTTCATTGTTGTTTGATATCAATACGGCGAATGTTACTTATAAGGAATTAAAGGCAGTATTTGAAAATACTTGGTTAGCTCTAATGAAAGGATCCACTAATTATCAAGTGTATGCTGAAAAGGGAATCGTTAATAAAGAATACCTGAATTTTTTACAAAAAGTTGCTAATGGAAAGTATGGGGAGGTAATGACAAAGAATGCGGCAACTATTTTAAATGAATTACACCAATATAACAACTCAGAAACGTTAGTAGGGCTGTCAATACAAGATATTTCAGCGGCCATTTTGCAAGTTAGGAAAGATACGGCAGTTGAAGAATTTAATATTGTAGACATCGATGATGCAGAGATTGCACAAATTAAGAGAATTTATGATCAGTATTTGAAAAGTGACCCTGAACCATTTATTAATCAGCTCAGTCCTTTAAATATGGTATCCCTTTATTTATATGCAATTTCTATTGGAGATGAATCATTGCAAGAGAAAGTAATCCTATCAAATGTAGAAATAGAGTCTGATTTTTTAAACAAAGTAAAAGGATTATCCATAATTAGCCAAATGTCGCAATACAATGGAATTTATCCAATGGTGGCTGTACGACTTGATGAAGAACATCAAAAAGAGTATGGCAAGCAAATTTTGTTTAGATTATCTCAAAATGAAGATGGTTTTTACCGTATAAATGGTATCATGGATTGATGAGATGATTTTTTGCCCCGTTTTTACACGTATGTTATAATTTAAGCGATATATACGTAGCAAACAAAAGAAAGTGGGCAAAGGTTATGGTAAAAAAATATGAATTAGGAGACGTGTTGACCGGAAAAGTTACAGGTATTCAACCATACGGTGCATTTGTTGCACTAGATGACAATACGCAAGGCCTTGTGCATATTTCGGAAATAACATACGGCTTTGTGAAGGACGTTAGTGAATTTTTAGCTGTTGGGCAAGAAGTTGAAGTCAAGATTCTTGAAATCGATGAAGAGGCCGAAAAAATTAGTTTATCGATGAGAGCGCTACAGGATCGCCCAGCAACAGTAAGAAAAAAAGATGCACCACCACGTAAATCATTGCAGGACCGTGTAGATGAATCGGATGCAAATGGTTTTAATTCCTTAAAAGATAAATTGCAGGACTGGATTGAACAATCTGGTCAATAAAGAAACGAGGATGCTTTCGAATGAAAGTATCCTCGTTTTTTCTATTGCTTTTTTATTTTGCGGATTCGATATTGCAGGTTTTGTCTGCTCATACCAAGTGCATTCGCTGCCTTTGTAATATTGCCCTCATATAAATTTAAGACATTTTGCACATAATATGATTCGGCTTCACGCAAATAGGCATCGAGTGGCATGACATTGTGATTTTGATGGAACATAAAAAATTCTGGTTCACGATTATTTGTATCTTGCTGCTGCACTTTGAAGCGGAAATGTAAAGGTAATAAATCTGAAGTAACAGTGGATTCCGTTGTCATAAATGAAACAATTTCATCCAGTAGTAGCTCAAGCTCTTTTAGATTTCCTGGCCAATCATATTGTAAAAATAATTCCTGTACATCTGGTGCAAGTTCAGTGACTTGTGAAGCAAATCGTTCTCGATGTCGACTAAAATAATCTTCTACAAATGGAAGAATGTCTTCTTTTCGATCCGTTAAATTAGGAATGGTAATGGCCATTGTAGCAAAGAAATAATATAGAGATTTTGACAGCTTCTTTTCGGCAATCAATGTAATGGGATCACTGCCCACACTGCCAATTAGCATATATTTGGACTGTGGAAGTGAATGTAGTATATCCAAAAGTTGCTCTTGAATGTCTAAGCTTAAAAAATCTATACGTTCGAAGAAGAAGGTGTAATCTTTATCTTCTTCTAATAATTGCTGTAATTTATCAAGCACCGATTGAGCTGAACGGCGACTAACGAGTGTCACAAAGGCATCAGGATCAGGTGAAGCGGCGTGGTGAATGCCCTCTGCTACTAAGTCTTTCCCTGTGCCAGATTCGCCAATTAATAATACTGGTAATTTTACAGCAGCTGCTTTTTTAGCGTTGTCGATAACCTGCTTCATGGATTCAGAATCAGCTTTAATCATATCAAATGTTAATGGTTCATCGTAACGACGAAGGGGTTGATAAACAAGCTTTTCCAGAGAGGTAATATCACGTGCAAATTCGATTGCGCCAATCAGTTTGCCTTCAACAAAAAGTGGAAAAGTATCATTGATTGTTGTAATTTCATGACCATTTTTATTCCAGTAGGATTGTTTAACGTTAATTTCTTTTTTTCCCGTTTGTAAAACACGCATTAACGTACTTTCATGTTGACGGAAGGAAAACATTTCAATAATGGAACGATCCGCAAGTTCATCAAAATGAAACCCTTCAATTTCTTTCATTTTCGTATTGTAAATAATCGTTTTACCAGATAGGTCTACTGCATGAATACCAACGGATACATTTGTTGCAATAAACTCATAAAAAGGTAGTAAAGGTTCAGAATTTTTCATAAAAATGTGCACCTCAAAAATTTTTTACTTGAAATATGCAACGAAATTTTGCATTATAATAAGTGTAAGAATATTTTATACGCAAAGATATTTTGCGTCAATGTTTTTTGCATACCCAAACACATCTCACAAGGGAGGATTAAGTATGATTCCATACAAACACGAACCATTCACAGATTTTTCACAAGAGGCAAACTACAATGCTTATGTAGAGGCTTTAAATAAAGTTGAAGGTTACTTAGGTCAAGACTACCCATTAATTATTGGTGGCGAGCGCATTACAACAGAAGATAAAATCGTTTCGTACAATCCTGCAAAGAAAACAGAAGTCATTGGTCGCGTTTCGAAAGCAAGCAAAGATTTAGCTGAAAAAGCGATGCAAGC